>Ga0208766_1000527_pt1 | contig 20963 bp, 27 predicted proteins | sample ETN01SmetaG_3_FD_185792 | JGI IMG/M metagenome (GOLD analysis project Ga0208766, IMG submission 185792) | Marine microbial and viral communities from oxygen minimum zone, Eastern Pacific Ocean - ETNP2014F12-01SV263 (SPAdes) (version 2) | ecosystem: Environmental > Aquatic > Marine > Oceanic ... | reverse complement strand
CCTTGACCTTGACCTTGACCCTGTCCTTGCCCTTGTCCCTGTCCCTGTCCTTGTCCTTGTCCTTGTCCTTGTCCTTGTCCTTGTCCTTGACCTTCGCCTTGACCGCCCGCATCGGATTCTCCACCGCCGTTAGTTCCGCCATCACCCGAACCTGCTTGAGATTCTTGATAATCGGGGTCGTAAGCATCGGGAATACCGTCACCATCGGAATCGGAGTATTCACCATCGTTAGGGTCGTTAGGGTAAGCATCGCTACCATCGGGCTTTCCATCCCCGTCTGTATCTGCGTTGTTAGGATTTGTTCCTCTCGCATACTCTTGAGCGTTTGTTAGACCATCACCATCGGGGTCGCCGTTAGCATCGCCACCATTAAGGGGGTCTAATCCATTAGAAACTTCCCAACCATCGGGTAGGCCATCGCCATCGGTGTCGGGATTATTGAAATTTGTTCCTTCGTTTTGTTCTTCGGCGTTGGTTAATCCATCGCCATCCCAATCTGCCCCGCCATCGGAAGGGTCTAATGGGTCTGTTCCATCTGCGCCTACGACACCCGCAGACATAGCGAGCATAAGGGCAGTTAGTATTGTAAGTAGTGCATTCTTGATATTTGATTTGTTTTGATTCATATTCGTTCACAGTTATTGTTTTTAAGGACACCAATTGTCCTTCTCCACCTATTTCATTATCTGTCATGCTATCTAAACATTCGTATCAAATGCTATCTAAAAATATCACGCATTCCACTTGGTCTTAGACCACCTTTAGGTGTGGGGGATTACGGGCAATACCATTCATTATCAAAGCCCGGCAAATGACCGCTATCATCCAATTCAAACACAAATGATTCCGATTCGCTTTCCATATTTTTGATTTCCTCAAGAATTGAATTCATCATTTTTCGCATATCGGAGATGGCTTTTTCATCCAATTCCCCTAAAATTGACTCTATTGGGGGCAATTTGAATGGTGTGGTTTCTCTCTTGACTTCAAATGTCACGGTTTGTGTTTCAAAACCATCTGTAAAAACACCCTCAACAAGACCTTCACGGTCAATAGTAAAATGAATGAAATCCATATCCAATTCAATCTCAAGCGCATCAATGATTTCCATAGGTGGTAAATCCGAAGGCATCATAACCACTTCTTGTTTTCTTGACTATCTATGCCTTCTCACGATTAGAGAAGTGCCGATACATCTTGCGGAAGATAGTTTCCACTTTCCCTATCATAGTGCATGAGAGTAAGTGATTCAACACCTGTCTTTTCTGCCGCAAGGAGGGTTGCTGTTAGTAAGGTTGTTAGACCTGTCACATAGAGGGTGCATTCTTTGATTTTAGAAAAGAAGGCTGATGCAACCGCAAAGTGATTAAGGAAATCCATAGGATTCTCAACCTGTGAAAAGATGAAGCCATCAAGTGCTTCACCGTTGTTCTGCTTGATTTCGTGTCTTCCCTCGCATAGTCCGATGTGCATAACACCTTCTTAGTGCTACGGGTATATGAACCCTATGATTATTCTTCTTCGTGGAAGCGACCCGAATAGGGGTCAAGACGAGGATTAGGAATCATCCCCCATGACTCTAACATATCGTTCTCAATACCCACATTTTCAATAAAGTCGGGGTCGTGTAGTAATTCACAGGCTTTAATGTAGCCACCACTTGATAAGGCGGCCTCAATAAATGTCTTTTGGTTGTCGTCTAACTCCACTTGATAAACAAGTGCATGACGGTGTCGGTTGGCTTGCGCTCGCAACACTAAAAATCCTAAACTTTCTTTGTGGTCTTCCAATTTCATAAATGATTCAAGACCATGACAATCGGCAATTCCAATATATGTTGTTTTTCCATTCATTATATCACTTCATAGGCAAGGAAATTCTTCCCAAGCATCCATTTCTTGTATTACTTCGTAATATCCGCAATCAACACATTCACACAATTCCCTCATGTATCTTTTATCAATAACGGTCTTAATTTCCGAATTGTGATGGGAACAACAATATACACAATCTTTAGCATCTGTTTCCCCACAATCGGGACACTTGACATCTTCCGCCATATCTATTCGTAGTCCGAACAGGTTATTAAGGGTTGCTATTACGAGGAAGCCAATTCAAACTGCACTTGTCCACCATCAATATCTTCAATGACTAATTGTTTTATACCCTGTCGTGGAGAGGGAGGGTATTGCGTATGTTGTTTCACTTCAACATCAAACAGGTTATAGTATTCTCCGACTTGAGGAAGGTTTTGACCATAATAGAAAATGACATATACAGTATCGTTAGGTGTGACCATTGTTATTGTCCTACCTTGACCCGCCATACCCTTACGATAAAATGGCCTTGAAACATTGAGAACCCAACCGCCTACTTGTTTGATATATGCGCCTACATTATGTGCATGGGTGTCGGGCTTACCTGCATTTCGTAAGGCCCACATTTTCTTCTTTGCATCAGCAGGTGTGATAGCAGGTTCATTTTGTGTTTTCGTCACCGCCGTAGTCGGTGGAGTAGCCGTTGGTTGTGATATGGAGGGTTGAACAAGGGTTGGTCGGAAAGCATTATTCACTTTATCTAATTGAGAATCAGTCAAATATGCTTGCACAACATCGTCATCTGTATTTACACGCACTAAGCCTGTCCCGTATTGTTTCAACATTTCCATATCGCCACCAAGTTCATCCCAACCAAGTAAGGCTAAGAAGGCCACGATGTCGGGATTGTAATTGACCTTTCTCATATAGGCTCTATTGTGATAACCTGTGCTTCTTATTCTATTAACAATCCTTGAATAATCCTCTCGTTTCTTTCGCAGTAATTCTTTTGCCTTGCGGTCTGCTTCCTCTTTAGCCTTCCATGCGGGGAAAGCATCCCATTGGTCTTGAGTCATATAAACCATATCATATTTTGTTTGATAAGCCAAGTTTCTTTCCCTGTAATTGTATATTTTGTTCAAATAACTATACATTTGTGGGTTTTTGTCCCAATCTGCCAAGTCCGGGACTGTGAACCACTTTCCATCAGCGTTAATTTTATCGCCAATAGTTTTCTTAACTTGTTTCCTTTGAGATTTGTAGTCAGCCTTTTGTCGGCGTTTGAAATCGTGAAGTGAAAACATCTTCCAAATTTGAGGGGCTTCTCGCACCGTCTTTATTCCGACATATCCAATTTTCGCTGTTGCCTTGAGCCTTTCAAGTAAATCTGCTTGTCCCCTGTATTCGGAAGTAGTGGTATCAAGATTCTTAATCCAATCAATCATACGGGTTTGCATCTGTTTAACGAAATCGCTATCGGAAGCGGGAGGGAGAACAGGAACAATTTTCAAAGCCCAATCACTTCTCCAACCTCTCAATTTACTTTGAATGTATGAAGATGAAGGATATTTTATTTCTATTTCCTTAATGTCGCCTGTGACTTCATCAATGATTGGCGTTCCATCGCTTTCATTAACGACCATTACTTTCTTGTATTCAAAATCAGTATTCATACCTTGAAGCCAAATACCCTGTGAACTTTGCCAACCGAAAGATTGCATACTTCCTGTTTTACCTTCTAATGGTTGAAACATCCATTGTGGAGTTTGTGTAGGGTCATTTTCATAAAGATTGAACATACGCCCACGCAATAGAGCCACCGCTTTTGCTACGGTAAATTTCGCTTTATCTTTGCTTGCACCAATGAAACAACCCTCACCATCCTTGCCCTTTCCTTGAATTAGGTTGCTTAATGTTCCGTGACTGTAAATTTGTGTAGGGTCTTTAATTTCCCATAAAGATTTCCTCTTACCTGCAAGCCATTCACGCTCTCTTTGTCCATAGAACATGACCATTCTTTCGCAGTAATCCCAAATTCCCATTTCCTTGTAGCCCCAACCCGCAGGGTTAGAAGGTGAACCATTCGGGCCATAAGAACCTACCTGTCTATCTAATTCATAGAATGCCGCAATTTTATCCACATCAAGACCCATGAAATCGGAAAGACAAGCACTTCCTAATTGGAGAATTTGTCCCTTTTTCAAATCAAGTGGGGGTATATTTCCTTTGAGGCTCTTTTTGGTATGCTGTTTAACATCGTCTTTTGCTTGAACGATATAAGCGGTGTGGCGACCAACATTATCACCTTTAGGATTACAAATGTCACATTTAACGCTCTTGGTGCTTGTCCATTGGTCGCCAATCGCTTGTAAAACAGGAGTCATTTTCGCCACACGCTTTTCGTGTTCTTCATCCGACATAGCGGCATCCTTAACGATGGTTGGGAAGATTCCTTTTTTCAAGTCACCTGCGGTATTTTTGGCTGAACCATAATTCACAAACCCAATGTAGTCAAACTTAGGGTTAATCAAATCACCGTATTCTATTTTAACAGGAATTACATTTCTAACCCAATCACCATTAGGCAATTGACGAGCATCGGGAATTTGATTATTCATCGCTCTTGGTATCAAAATAGTAGGCAAAGGTCGTGTAGCAGGTGCTAACTTACTGTAATGGAATTCAATGGGTGGAATTTTTTGAGCCGCCGCATTAGACAATTTTTCCATCCGTGCCTCAAAATAATCCATTCTTGATGGGAGAATATCATATTCCTTAACATTGGTAATAGCCATACTGAACCATTATTGCTTTCGCTATCTAAAGGATATGATTTACCTTTGATAATTTCCTCAAAAAATCAGTAAAATGATTTCAAGACCCAATATGGTCGGCAGGTTTCCCACGATATTTGCAGGTGGAACATAGAATCTCTATGAAATCATTGTTCAATAACAATTCTATTTGCGGCCACGATAAATCCATCATAGGTTTTGCAGGTGGCTCATCCATCGCATATTCAATGTATAATTTTATTGGATGGACTTCCATGTTTCCACAATGGGGACAAGCATTATCAAAGCGTTCCAAAATAAACTCACGCTTTTTACCTCGCAAATCCTTTTTACGATTTATGTTTTTCTTAATCAATGGCTCACGGTTTTCCGAATAGTATTTCGGGTTATACTTCGCCATGTAAGCCCGTTTCTTTTCGGGGTCGGAGTAAGGCATAGTGTTTCCTTACTCTTCTATCTATCTAAGGCTACGGGTTCAAGACCTCTTTAGAAAAAGCATGACGATACCAACAGGAATCATTGTATAACCAATAAAGCGAAGACCTGCGGGATTATACCATGAGATTAAACCACCAATACCGATAACGACAAGAGGAATGGAAGTTTCGCTCATAAATAATTATTGATTAAACGACTATCTAACAACGAGGGTATATGAAGTGTGCAGAATGGAAAGGAAACAAAAAGCCCGATTAAAGCATTCCGCCTGTTAAAAGTGCTAAAATGCCCGGAACAGCCGCTATCAAAAACTCCCAACGCATCTTCCTCTCTTCGGCAGTTTCCGTTTCCATTTGCTCAATCTTGGCTTTGACTTCCCCAATCTTTTCTTCCACTACGGCAATACGACTAATCAAAGGGGGTTGGCCGTTTCCATGTATCATCGTTTTGTTTAACGAAGTAATATCTTCTTTCAACCTACCCATCTCGGTTTCAATGCGAGCGATAACTACCTTTGCATCTTGAGTTTCCTCAATAAAGGTTTCAAGAATCAAAGCGAGGTCTTCGGAGAATTCCTCAACAAGTTTTTCAGCGTCTTTACTCATTAGAGCGACCCCTTCCCATGATTTTGATGCGTAATTGTTTTGCATTTCGGAGAAGACAGTCATACCTGCGGCGAGTTAGGCCACACAGAAAATGAACATTTTCTGCCCGACTCTCCGCTTGAATAAGTGTTGCTTCAATCGTCATTTCCTCACCCCAAAAATGTATAAAACTGCAAGTGAAACACCTGCAATAATTGACGAATGCAACATCGGCTTTTCAGCGAAACGACCTTTGGTATCACGATTATATTCTGTTTCAGCCCTATGATAGTTTTTTGGTTCACCATATCTTGATGCTTCCTCTTGAGTATATGCTACACCATCAATTATTTCTCCGCCTTTTTTAGACCAACATGGGAGGCAAACATCGCCCCCTTTTGCATTTACTACATCGTAAGCCGAAACATAGGTTTTACAGTCCACACACCATTCTTCTTCATCTTCCGTTTCAGCACCGAAAAATCCTACTCTTTCATAATCGCAATCATTACACATTATCGTCTTTTCTTGTTCTTCACCATCTCGGTCATAAACAACATCTTCTGTTAAGGATTGACAAAAATCGCCATAAGCACCATCTTGCCAAGTATTTGTGTAAGATGGCTTACCCATGAAAGTGCGTGTGTAGGGTTTATTTTTACCACAAATTGTCATGTCGTTAGCACAAGCGGTGGTGCAATAATCTTCGTCATACCATTCGGGTGAATACATTTGGGTGCAACCTTCATATTGACAACCTTTCTCATCATATTCAACCCAATTCCCCATTTGTGGGAAATACCATCTGCCCTTAACACGAATTTCATTTGTTTTCGGGTCTTTGTAAATTTCCTTAATTGTTCCTTCATACTCTTGAGTTTCTTCATTGAAGTTAGGTTGTGCTTCAAAAGATTCTGCCTTTTGCTTCAAAATCTTTCGGTAAATGTTCTTTTCCCTATCACTACTCATACTTGGGCGGTAAATGATGCTTTCACCCATACCGTCTTTGTGGCCCTTTGAATAAGCGTAGGTATAACCATCGCTTTCGGAGTTTTTACAACCGCAGGTGGAACACATTAAACCTTATTCGGTTCACCCACTATCTAATAATTATGATTAAAAAGAACGCCGAAGGACAGGACTCGCACCCGCACAACCCGACTCGTCAGCCGTTGGCTTCATCCATTCACCCTCACCGAATATATTCATCGGGTCTTGGGTGGTCGGAATCTTCAGCAATCTCTCGGAGAGGGGTTCAGTTAATAAAGGTTTCTATGCCCATTTATCGGGCATTTCTGTTCCTTCCCAACCAACATAAATACGAAGGCCATCTTCAAGAGTCAATGTGATTTCATCTATCAATCCTTGAGGCACTTTTGAACCCACTTCAAGAATGTCATAATGGCTTGCATCAATGATTACAAATGTGTCCTTAGAATCAGTAGGGAGATAACAATTCAATGCGATTCCATCATACTCAACAAATTCAAACATCCAATCCTCATCATGGTTTTCTCTCAAATGCTTGCATAAATGTTCAATGGGTGGATTATCCAACATAACCCTCTATCCTATCAACGGTTATTTATACCTTTACTCGGAAGGCACTTCGTTTTCCACAGGGTTAAAGTCAATCTCGCAAACATCATTATCACAAAATCTTTCCACGACTATTTCTTCACCCTTGACACGACCAAAGGATAGTTTGCCTACCTTTGCATTCATTTCATGGTAAGTGGCTTCGTCAATTGATTCGTAGGGCATTTGAGGGTATGCACCATAGTCCAAACGAGGAAGGAAGGAAATACCTTTCAATTGATATTGGAATACATCAAGGGCTGATGCAATTTGTGTCCCTTCATTTTCGGGGTCAAAGGTCACGGTGCATGAAACTTGATTGTCAGCCCAATAACGCTGTGCAAGTGCGGCAAGGGATAATTGTTCCCACATAGAAACCTTATCCAATGTTCGGACACCTTCGCCAACATCAACAGGGATTTCCACAACGACTGTCGTTTTCTCCGAACCAAAAGCGGGTTCAATTTTATACCCTGCTTTCTCTAAGGATGGAACGAGGGTGGAATTGATACCAAGTCGCATTCTGCGAATGTAATAACGACTTTCGGGGAAATGAATTCCCGGTGTTGAACCTGCGAGTAGTGATACAGTCCCCGATGGTTTAATTGAAGTAGTTTTGATAGAACGAGGAATCGCCATCCAATCGGAATACTCCTTATCTAAGTTTTGAATGTGGTCATACCCTTCATCCATCCAATTCTTCAATTCCCCAACGCCACGATTAGCAATAAATTGAGCAATTCCCGACATAGAGCAACCAATTCTGCGATTTCGTAGCATGACCCGGTTAGTTTCCGCCCAATGAGTTTTTCCTAATGTGACAGTTTTTGCATAAAGATAAGCATACTTCAAAGTAGTTTTGTAATCTTCTATGGAATCGTGATTGGTTGGGAATGTTTCAACAAGACAACACAATTCGTGAGATTCAAGAGTTTGTTCTAAACAAGGATTTCCACCACTTGCTCTTTTATCTTTCCAATTTGGCTCATCAACCATGCGACCATACTTTCGCATATTTCCTAACCATGCGTAGCCCGGTTCTCCGTTTATTTGGACTCTCCTTGCTGATGGTTTGTAATCCATTCCTACTTCGGCATAGATAGAATTGTTAGATGTCCAACCGTATTCAGCACGATGAGGATTCACTTCGTAATTTTTCAAATCAAGGTATTCTTCGGAATCGGGTTCGCCAAAAACAATTTCTGCCGTTCTTCGCACATTCCCCGACACTACACACTTACCAATAAGATTCATAATATCAACAATAGCCGTTAGAGAAATCGGATTTCCAATTTCATTATCCAATGAAACCCTAATCTGTTCGTGTAAATCCATCAAAGGTTGTGGGCCACTTGATTCACCACCGAAGCCTTTAATGGCTACACCTGCGGGGCGGATTGTATCATAATCAAATTGGATTTCCCCTGTCCCCATAGAATAAGAATCAAGAAGCAATCTAACTGATTCAACCCATCCCTCTCTTGTATCGGGGATTGTCCAATTTTCAATCCTTCGCTCTCTATTCGGCCCTTTTAGAACAAGTGTTCCCGCACCTTTGGTGTCAAATCCAACACCGACTCCTAACATGGAAGCATCCATGAGAAAACAAAATGGATTAGAAAACTCTTGAGCAATATGGTCTGTGGAAACAAAGGCACAATTATTCAATGCCGCAAACAAATTCTTTTCTTCCGTAATAGCCGTTCCCATAGCCCAAAGGCCACGACCCGGCGGTAAGAATTTCATATTGAAAATGCGGTCATACATTTCTTGAGCAGAATGTTGTGCTTTCCAAGCATTCCATCCAAGCCCATTAGCATCAATGTGTTTCTTTTGCATATTGAATGTTCCTTCCACAACACGCTGAACAGTTTCCCACCATTGTTCGTTTTTACCATCTGCTTTCAATCTTGAGTAAGTCCTGTTATACACTAATTCACCCAATCCATTGAATCCAAATGGGGCTTTCTTTCTTCGGTATTTGACTACAAAATTGTCGGATAACTTAAACGGTTTGGTTTGCATATTACTCATCTCCATTGGTGGATTCGCTATCCACCGTTAGCGGGATTCTATCGTTGTCTTTCGGACTATCTAAATGTTGAGGCGAGATTGGAAAATCTGTCTTCAAGACCCAATTGAATAGCCTTCAAGACCTCATTCAGTAATCTTTTGAAAAATGGTTTCATCTTTCTTAGAACGAGATTTTATTACATTGATTGCTTGGTCTGTTCGGAATCTTTGGGCTAACTGTCTTGGTGTCGGCACTTCCTTTCTTCCGTTGTCTTTTAATCTAACGATAATCTGTCGGGCGGTCAATTGTTCCATCAAGCCCATAACTTTCTTAGCGGCTTCAAACATTGTTGGTTTTTTGTTCATTGTGTTTCACTTCCTTATGTGCGTGGGGCTATCCATCCATTGAGGATTAACCCCGACTCCTTCCATTCAGCCTTAATAACTGAACCATGACCACCTTTCATCGTGATTTGGGTCTTGGCGGCGGCAACCGATAGGAGGGAAAGTAAATTAGCAGGGGTCAAATCTGTTAGCCATATTTGACTTTGTTCGGCATGAAGCCCAACCTCATCTTTGGTTAAATCAAGAGTCAAAGTTTCATCGTCATTCTTGGCTTGGAATTTTATCCCCTTATCGTGCATAACGGAAATTTGAAATGATGTTAAATCTTTACAAGTCGTCAAAAATGCTTTCATTTGCTTAAAGGGAAGGTCAGCAGACCAATTCGCTTCCGATGGCGGGGCTTTGTGCCGTTTCATCAAAGATGCGTTTTTGCACCTTACACGCTTTTCCACGCCATTTGCAGACAAGATTAACCAAGTAGGGTCATTAACATGATATTCAACCGTTAAGGTGTCTTTAACGACAAGAGATTTCGTCATATCCTTTACATCGGCAATCAATAATGCAACCTCCACCGAATTATCGGCATGGAAATCATAACTCTCCGCAGAATCTTTAGGAATCTCTAAATCAAGCAAAGCCGTATTGTCCGAATTAAGGGTTCGTGTTTTAACCCCTTTACTTGAAAATGATAGTAAAATCATATCAGTCATATTTTCCACACCTTTAACAAAGGCTTTTGCTGTTTTTGCTGATAATTCCATCTTCATACTACTTCCTCCCACCAATCAAGGGGTCTTTGTTGAGTTTCACTTTTCTTTCGTTCTCGGATTACTTCGGGTGTCTTAGGAGTCGTTCCCCATGGTTTGTTAATGAATGCTTCCACTTTAGCCCAAGTTTTTCCAACGACAATTTTGTTTTCTTTTGCCGAGTCCCATGAACTAAAAAGCGATTTTAGATTCGGGAAATGGTCATAAAGTGATTTTGCCTTCTCCCTTCCGATACCCGGAATTGCTTGAAGAACATTATGATGTGCATTTCGTGATGACTTAACGGCGGTGACAGGGCGAACAAAATGTCCTTGTGTATCATCTTCCAATCTTAGTTTGAAAGCGTTGATATAACGAGCCGTTTCAGTAATGGTATCTGTATAGACCACAGGACATACTTCAACCGATACACGATTAAGGAATGCACGGAAATGACCCCAATCATCGGGGCTTGGTGAATAGAAATCTTCGGGCTTCCCTTCAACGATGACAGCGTAGTTATCGTGAGATTCTATCATACGGGCAATTTGGTCTTGGAGTCGCTTTGACTTCCATGCGTTTAATCCATCGCCCCATGTCTTCCTTTCAAATATCCAATCTGTTTCGCCACATTCAATAAGAATATCACCAACAGGCAATCGCTTCTTCTCATCATGCTTCAAAATGTGCGATAGAAACTCCCCTTCGTTGGAATCTATGGTGATACGACAGGGCATATCCTTTGATTGTCCAAAGGGGTATCTAAATGGTCGGGTTCAAGACCCAATTACCACAAGAACAATGTTTGCGATAAGGGATAGGGTGAAGGCCACCTTCCAACGGGACAGGCTTGCTTTAGTTTTCATTTCACTAATCCAAACAGTCGTGAAATTTCGGTCATACTGTTCCCATTCTGCTTGCTTGATATAGGGCATGATTCTTCGGTGTTGAAGCAGGTTAATAAAGTTTCCTAATAAGTCGGTTTAACCCAATCACACATAACACAAGACATGATTCGTTTTCCTGTCTTTTCATCATGGCGAACAAACCAAGCCCCATGAGGACACCATTTAGAGTCGTATTTGACACCTGCTTTTCTCAATTCAACAAATACATTACCCATGACCATTCTTGGTTCTAACAAGTATAAATACATTAGTGAGAAGATTTTTAGTTTCTCAAATTATTATCCCTTTTTTGTCTATGTCTAACTCTCTATCCCCTACGGGGATAGAGAGTCGTGTTCAAACAAGATTCATAATGTCATCAATTTGTTGTTCTTGTTTCTTATTTGTCCAAAGATTCCAAAGCACGATTCCAAAAGTCGTAATTGCTAATCCTGTCCTAACAGCAGACATCTTGGTTCGCTTGATAGATTCCTCTAACTGTCTATCGCCATTTGATTCTGCATCCCATGAATCTTCAAAGGTTTCAGCACCTTTTCGGATAGCATCAAAGGAAAATGATTCCACTAACCAACCATGACCTTGATTTTCAATTTGAGAAGTCAAAATGTCATAAATGTCGTGGTGTTCTTCATCTCCTTCAAGGTCAATAGAAAGGGTCATTTCCGTTGGCAATTCCAAATCCTCTTGTGTTTGTTGCTCATCGGCTTCCTCATCATAAGTGTCGTAGCGAATATCGGTAATCTTGAATGTTCGTGTTCCTTCTGCGGTTTCCGCATCGTCTTCATCTTCGGAAGCCCATTCCTCACGAAATTTTTTCGTTTGGAGAGCCATGACAAGAACAATCATCGTAGGTTCATCTTCATTTTCTTCGGCAAGGTCTATCCCTTGTTGGAGGCTTTGAACGGGAACATTTTGAAGAATTTCAATCATTTGCTGTAAATCTTCATCGGTTAGTGGCGCACGGTCTTCTATCCGTTCTTTCGTGAAGTTATATGTGAAGTGTTGTGCATACTCCCAATCTTCTGCCCCCAATGCTAAATCAAGACCTTCCATTGTTGCACCCGAAGCGATTCCCGAAATCTCGGCCTTTTCCACAGGAGGTAATTTCTTAGTTTCGGCTTCCAATCCATAATAGCCTTCTTTCTCAACAGGAAGTCCCATGTAATCCGCATAACAAGCCTCGCAACAAAATGACCTTTCACCAATCGCTGTCATTACTGTGAATTTTGAAGGTGAATTACAAATAGCGCACTTTCCTTTGGTAAGCCAAGTTTCCGCTTCAAAACCTTCTGTCTTGTATTTGGACTTCACCTTAGTTAATGGTGTTCCGCAGTAAGAATCATCAAACGGTCTTGAACCATAACCTGTGAAAGTATCTCCCGATTGCCTAATTTTCCCAAACCTTTGACTCTTTTTACACAATCGCTTGCCGAGTAATTTATCGGGTATTGACCAACCTGTTGTATTTATTTTACTGTCAATTTTAACGCTCATATCCTTTGTTCGCCATTTATTGCATTCGGGGCAAAAACCAACCCATTCAGTAGCCTCAAAAGATTCAGCCTTCCAAAGACCCTTTTCCTTTGCTTCGGGAATAAACCAATCGGGATAATCTTGTTCGGAAATCCACACCAAATACATGAGGGGCTTTGGATATACGATATATCCCTCTTTCTTAAAATAGTAATCATCTTTAGAAAGTTTAATCAAGCCCTTCTTTTCAAGTGTTCTCAAAACAGAAAGGCTAATGTCGTATTTTTTACAAAATTCCTTGTGGAAAATATCGGAGAATCCCGGCTCATTATCCCAATTGTATAGATTATCCTTTATCTTGTCTAAGGCTCTCCTTTGAATCCCTGTCAAATTTAGAAATTGATTTTTGCCCTCTTTATTGAGTTTCAAGATGTTTTCAACGGAAAAATCATCGTTCAAATAAGACCATTCATAATCGGAAGGTATCACCATGTCGTCAATACCAAATGGTGATTCAACATCCTCTTTCAAGTAATCGGGTAAATAATCATCGCCTTCATCGGATTCATAACCATAAGAACCTGTATTCAATAACTCAAATTGTGTATCGCTTTTAATTGTGGCTTCAATGTTGCTAACACCCTTCTTTACCAATGGGTCAAACACAATTTTCCATTCACCATCGGACAATTCCTCCTTTGACACCAACACGAACTCGGTGTATGGGGGTTTGAACCAATCTTGGGGAAATTTGAATTCCACACCTACGCCCAATTGCTCAATAGAAATTGTTGAAATCCCTTCTGCATTCTGCTCTAAATTTGTGCTGTCTGCGACAGAATCCCATATTTCGCACGGCATAGGCGAAAATTCGCAACAATCTCGGCAAATCTTATATCCCTCGCCATCGCAAGAGGGACACATTTCTAATCGTTGTTTTTTACAAGCCTCGCAAACCTTTTTCGCATCATTCATTAGATGACGGCAATTTGCGGCATCCCGTTGAGTTTGAAATGTTTGATTACATTTGCGGCATGACCACAATGGATTCCCACGATTCCAACGAGCCATGTTAAAGAATTAACCTTCTCGCTATCTAAGGATAACGAGAACAATTAGATAGAGGCAACATCAATAGGTCATCATGGATGAATTGCGGATTGACGAAGTATTGCTACATGAATGTATCATGGAAGCCACAGTCGGAGAATCTCAACATAGAGGCATAAAAGCCATTCTTGAAATGATTGCGATGGCGGGCTATCGGTGGAGAACCCCTGTCAAGGTCGTTTTATTCAACGGTGAGAAAGAAGCAGATTTAGACGATGATTACAACGAATATCTTGATGGTAGGGCTTGTGGTGAAACTGCACCTTTTGATAACGCTTAGGAATCGTGATGACTGATGGATTGTCCTTGTTGTCGTGGGCCTAAATGGGCTGTTAAAATGCAATTAAAAGATGGTTATTGGTATTGTGGATGCGGTTATGTCGTCAAAGCCCAAGATTAGATAGCGAAAGAATCAAAGATTCCCACATGGGGAAACTATTTCAAACCGAGAATATAATGCTGAAAGAAGAAGGCTTTGGTCAATTATACCTGTATTTCAAAGACACAACCGTTGAGTTTCACGAAGGCTTTGAATACGATGTAGCAATCCCGTTAGGAGAATTCAACCACGATGAATTAGAGGGTATCGCTAACGCTATCCTCACATGGCTTGAACCCGATGATTCCATAGAGTAATCATTCAAGGGGATGAGGCACATTCTTATCACCCAATGTCCAACGGAGAGTTTTGACTACGCCTTGAAGGGCTTTGAAATTACGAGCATGGAAAACCCACTTCTTGCTTCTTTGTGGATACAATGACATTTTTAATTCGTGGAAATTAAGTTTCCTTTCGGCCTTGTCAAGCATATCTTCAATATCTTCCCATGACCTTTCATACGAAAAGATGTCGGATTCTTGGTGGTCGGAGAGGGTCGCCATAACTCCTTCTGTCCATAATCAAGTATTTAATGGTTCTGTCGGATAAATTCTTCTTTCAATGCTTTTTTAAGCCATGTTGGGAAATCTGTGTTTAATGGTCGGAAAATCTTTAGATTCGTTCTTGAATACATTTTTGCTTCTTTCGGCCATTGGTAGGTTTGATGTCTTTTTCCATCATTCCCAAGTATGTTTTGTGAAACCCCACCCATCAATGAGCAAAGAACATTTTCACCTGCACCCCCTAATAATTCCCATTTGGAGTCGGGAAGCCATTTAGAACTAAACTTTGCACGAAGGAATTGATTTAATTCGTTGTTGTAGCCTGTGCTTGAAAAATCCTCTATCTTCTCTAATTCGCCGTCATTATCATAGTATAAAAAATACAAATGTGCCGAGTCCCCTTCTCTTTCAGCCACCATAATTCTTTGACCCCTGCTTGTGTCGGTGACGACTAAATCCCCATCCTTTAATGCGTCTTGGACTTCTTGGATGTCAAATGGAGATGGAGTCATCTCCTTATGAATTAGCCCCTTCCATTTATCATACTCGTCTATCTCGTCATCCTCATAAATGTCAGCATATTGAACAGTATTGATAATAGAACGCATATTATCCTATTGGTGCGCCCACTATCTAAATTGTGGGTTGTCCATCTCCAAACGGCAATCGGACTAAACGCTTCCATGTTAAGGCACGATGATAATAGTCATCAAAAATTAGATAGCCCGAAACATCAAATGCTTTCGTCAATTTTCTCACCTGTTCAGCACTTAACACGACTTTTTGACCATTCTCTATCTTTTCCCATGCTGAACCAAACTCTTTCTTACATTTAGAAATTGACCATTTATTATCCTCACGCACACGCTTAAGTTTTGCGGCCAATGTTTTGATATTGCTTGCTGAATAAGTCCTAAATTCTTCGGAAGGAATCTTTTCAAGAGTTTCATACTGTGCTAACAAGGCGGCGGCTTTTTTCTCCCCAATTCCATGAACGCCGGGAATGTTATCCGAAGCATCTCCCGCTAAGGCTTTCCAATCAGCAAAATGTTCAACCTTGACTCCATATCTTTCTTCCACATCTTCGGCAGTAATTTCTTTCCGAAAATTATTGAGGCGAACATCGGGATAACGAAGCATTTGAAAGAGGTCTGTATCGCCCGAAAGAATGACCACTTTGTTGCCTTTGAGCAGTTCAGCAAGACATAATTCCGCAATTAAGTCATCGGCTTCTTTATTTTCATCATAACTCGCTGTCCAATTAGGTTTCAAGGAATTGACTTCAAGACCTGCTGATTCAAAAACATCTCTAATATCTTTACCTTCGTGCGTGGATGCACCTTCGGCGGCGAAAGTCCGATTGGCTTTGTAAGAATCAAATAATGCCCCTCTCATTTGACGGCCTTTGACTCCATCAAAGCAAACAATAGTGGAACATGATTTATCATATTTTGGATTGACTCGCATTCTTGACATAAGCACTTCTAAGAATCCTAAATCCGAATTAAGGGCTTTTTGAAATTGATATTGGCGTTGAAACCAATTGGTTTTCTTCTTCTTGAAAGAATTGTGCGCTCGGCGCATTTTACCTTTGGGCGACCAATGCTTCTGCATACGCCCAACGAAATAACCCCCATCAATGAGAACAACAGTAGCCATTGATAACCTATTGTCTTACGAAGTATCTATGACTTCGGGTGAATGAAGGTGCGGGAGGGGTCGGAAAAATGACAAATCCGTTTGCGAACCCGCATGGTAGCAAGCCACCATTGAGAGAGGATAACCCCACTTATGTCGCAATTGTTCTTTGTTGGAACAGGTTAATAAACCTTAGTCCAAACCCTTCCAAACTTTGAGCATATATTCAGCATGATGGCTCAAGGGGTCATCCATATTAAGGGCTTCCTCAACAGTCATCCATTTGTATTTGTCGTGTTCATCGGATAATTTGACTTTAGGTTGTTTTCCACGAATGCGCCCCATGATACCGTGATAGATTTTTTGCATATTTTCATCAATATGTGGAGGCATTTTACGAATAATTCTATCGGGTTCAAGACCCGTTTCTTCAAGTAATTCTTGGAGAGCCGTTTCTTCGGGAGTTTCTTTGCCTTCCATTTTACCGCCCGGAAATTCCCATAAGCCATGAAATGAGGTTTCATTTTCGGAACGGCGGAGTAATAAGATTCGTGTTGGTTTATCAGCCTCAAGATGTAGTAAGATACAACCTGCGGCTTGACGGAATTTGTCAGTTTTCATGTTAGCCATGCGTTCCCCACATAGCGCATACTATTAAACTTTTCTATGGTTGCACAGAAGAATGCAAAGTATCAATCATCCAATTGTGTCCGATATTTTTCAAAACGAAAGTAAATCTCGCAGGGACTTTTTCACCATCAACAACAAATGTGTATGTTCCATTAACCACAGCGATTTCGTTGTAGGTCGCAGACGAAATTGAGGTAATAACTCCACAAGGTTTCTTTTGCACAAAAAAATCAAAGTAAGAACGAATTTCATTTCTTCCCGTCTTGATATTTTCTGCTAATGTCCCAAGTAAAACTGCATCTTCAAGATACAGGTCAGTAATGGCTTCTGCATCATGTGAACAAACCGTGTTTAACCAATGCTGAATAAAATTTTCGGGAGTTTTCCGAGATATGACCATGTTATTCATAAATGGTAATCCCAAAGGATTATGACCAAGCATAAAATCACTTCTTGGCTTTCATCATGCCTACGACAACAAGGAGGCCGACACCAATTCCGCCGTAAAGCATCCAATTCGGGCCTTCTTCGGGTTCAACCTGTGCGGAAACATCGCTTTGAGTAGTGATTACTTCTTCTTCCACTTCAATACAAGTGCTTGTGGAATCTTCTTCGTAGCCACTTTTACAATCGCCACAACATCCATCAGCACCCGGCCCATCACGGTTTTTGTCGGCACAATCAGCCTTTGGGAAATCGGATTGCTTCAAAACATAATATGAACCTGCGGGCATAGAGGAAATGGTGGATTGCATTTTTTGTGCTTCCGTCATTTGTGCATTTCCATACCAAGAACCTTTCTTTTCACCGCCTTCGGTGTAGTATGACCAATATGTAGGATTTGGGCCTACTTTAACAATATAAACTTTGTCGGCACAATCGTATGCTTTACCCGATGGGTAAATCGTAGCACCTGCATTAAATACTCTTGTTTCGCTGTGGAAAACATTAACGGTGTCCAATGCGTTGTGTCCGAACATAATTATAACTCCTAACTCTAACTATCTAATAACTACTTTTTGCTTCCAAATAGTTTTACGATACCGAAAACAACGATACCTGCTACGGCAATAGGCACAAGCGCAAGCGCACCAAGTCCCATACCAATCTTTCCAAGTCCCTCTCCAATGTCGCCTGTTTCAACACATCGGCAGGTTTCCACCCCATCGGCATCTGTGGACAGAACGGCCAATGTGCCTTCGGGACAGTCCTCTTGAGGGCATTCTAAACTTTCGTCTTCTTCCTCTTCTTCCTCTTCTTCATTTGCGGCCTCATCATCGGGGCTTAGGGATTCAAACTTGATTCCATGACCTTTGCTTATCGTCAATGTATTATTGAGCCAATTGATAGCCGCACTTGCCGATTCCCAACCCATACCGCCACTACCATTAGCAAATTTGAAACGATACCGCCCTCCCTCGGAAGAAGCGTTTTCATCCCAATTAACTATTGTGTAGTTTCCCTCATTACCTGCTTGTGGTTCTTGGTCAAAAATACTCGGAGATGCTTGAGCCATAAATAAGCGGCCTTCTGCCGCCATCAAAGATGAAATGTTTCCATAATTCAAAGGATTTATGCCGAACATAACTAAACTTTAGTGTGCCGACTATCTAATGATATTGAATCACGCCATTCCCAAAGCAAGCAAAATTAAACCGCCAATAGCCGCAATTGGAAACCATTCCTTATCCATTAAACTTGGTTCTTCAACAAGTGGTGTGTCTTTAACGGGTGGGTCATCATCACCGCCTGTTGAGGGACAAGACCAAGTATTTGTTGAAATATCAAAAACCATGTCCACAGGGTTTCCATCAGCATCGGGCAAACAAGTGCGACAATTACTCATTAAGCCCCTGCTATCGCCTTCCGTGCAATCCCAAACACAAGCCTTTGATGAGCCACCGGGTTTAGCGTTAGTATTGGCTTCGGAGTCATAATTAGTAGCGGAAGCATCCATGCAACCAATCTTAGTGTAGTAGGGTTCGGTTAAGGCATCTTTTTGTGCTTGAGTTAATCCCGTAGTGGTGAGAGTTTCAACAGGTGTCAAGATTTCATCTTTCCACTTGACTACTACTTTTCCATTTTCATTGGTCGCCGTAGGTTTAGCGTTGAGAATGCCTGTGTCTGTAAAGCGATAAATGGAAATGTAAGACGGCCCTTGAGTTATTTCCGTTCCACAAGTAGTAGTGGTGAGGGTTCTTGTCGCATACGGAAGGAAGAAGTTATAGTCCTTCCCATCCGTGACTTTACTCGCAGGGATTTCCAACCTTCTCCAACCATTATTGATTTTGTAATCTTCGGTGGTTGTGGTGGCTGATTGTGAAGTGTCGTAAGCATTCACAATGCCTTGTGCGCCATCATTCCAAGAGTAATTTCCTGTGGAACTGTTAAACTGTTGCGCCATCATAGCATTACTCAATGTTAGCGAGTAATTGGAATTATTAGAAACAGTCCATGCTTGCTGTGCTACGCCATCTCGCTTCAAAGTGTATGTGGCTCTTATCCAATCTTGGCTACCATCACAATAAACCATAGAGCGTTCAACGGTAAGTGAAAATGAACCATCACAAGGTTGCGGAACAGAACCATTCCAATTAGAAATTTGGGCTTGGCCTTCACGACATGGTGGGGCAACATGGTTATCAAACAAACTGTTAATTGAAGTTTGGCCTTGAGCCTTCGCAGTATCTTTAGAAGTATTCCAATCGGAAAATAATACTCCGTTGGGGTGTGCAATCGTTCCTGTGGAAACTATTGTGGTTGGTAAAGTGCGCTTGGAATAATCTTGCTCGGTGGAAGGTTCACCACATGACGACTTGGATTCACAAACCTTTGAAATCTTCCATGTTCCACGCAATTTAGAGTTTGCGGCATCGTAAGCAGACAAGACCTCCATTGAAGCCACTTCCCAAATGTAGCGGAATCCATCTGTCGTTGTGCTTGTTTGTGGTTTTCCGCCCCAATTCATAGAGGTATCGTAAGGTCGCCACGCCCATACGCAAGAATTATCCTCAATTGCCGCATTTGCATTATAGTTAGAAGCGGTGGATTCCATACAACCTGCGAAAGCACCCTCATGTTGGGCTTTTGCATTTTGCCAAACTTCATCAAATAGGCGAGTTCCTGTTGTTGTGTTTCTATCTTGCTTATTTCCCCATAATCCTGTTGTTGGATAAAGAACAACGAATCCCGGATTAGCATAGTTAGATTGCATTTGAGCAACACAACCACCAAGTAAAGCATTCCTATTTACCCTGTTTGTATATCGGAGATATGAAAGATATTGTCGCTTGATGGCTTCGGTGGGTGTGCTACCCGACCATTGAACGACTTGAACATCATTACCCCACCCGTTATCCACTTGGAAAAGGTAAAACTCGTTAGCATCATCGGAGTATTTTTCCTTCATATCGGAATTAGAAGGGTTGTTATCTTCACAAGGGCCATTACCTTGTCCACCTTGACCGCCTCCTTGACCGCCACCTTGACCGTTAAAAACTTTAGATTCAGCACCTAATGTTCTCAAAACCCTATGTGGGAGAGGAAGATTAAAGGGATTATTCCCAAACATAGTATCATCTTATCACGCTAACTATCTAAAAAGACGGATACCGTTCAAAGATAGGGTATTCTTAATACTCCCACTATCTAAGATTAAATATGGTTTTTTGTTTGTCCCACCCGGAAAGTTTTCGGAAAGTTCCCGAAAGTTTTCGGAATTATTCTTGAGTCCATGATTTATCCAATGGTGGATTCTTCAAGTAATCTTTTACTAATTCTATGACTCCTAACAAATCTGTATTCAAATGTTTCGCCCATTCCTTAATTGCGCCTTCTTTTTTATTGCAGTTTTGACATAATACTCCCCTTATAATGTTCGTTTCATGGTCGTGGTCTATACACGCTGAACAACGAGATTCGCCATTTTCTTTATCATGTGAAACAGGGTCATTACAAAGATTTAATTTTTCAATTTTATGTAAATGAGAATGTGGGTAAAAAG
>Ga0208766_1000524_pt1 | contig 21012 bp, 17 predicted proteins | sample ETN01SmetaG_3_FD_185792 | JGI IMG/M metagenome (GOLD analysis project Ga0208766, IMG submission 185792) | Marine microbial and viral communities from oxygen minimum zone, Eastern Pacific Ocean - ETNP2014F12-01SV263 (SPAdes) (version 2) | ecosystem: Environmental > Aquatic > Marine > Oceanic ... | reverse complement strand
CGTACTATCAAAACCTCCGTGATTGCGGAAGATGGTGAGATTATTGTGCTTGGTGGCTTGATCAAGGAAAAAATTGCACGCGACCAGGACAAAATCCCCGGTTTTGGGGATTTACCTTTGCTGGGTTGGTTGTTTCGGAGCAAGCAAAATCAATTTGAAAAAATTAACCTCCTGATTTTTATACGTCCAAACATCATCCGTTCAAAAGCAGATTTGGAAAGAGTTAATCAACGTGCCAGTTCCCGTTTCAAAAAAGCAAAAGAGCTTAACAAAGTATCCAATCAAGTGCTGGAGGATATGGGGCTTCCTGAACTTTCTGAAAAAAAAGAGAGGGTTACGGAATAGAACCCCCTTAACCTCCGCTCATGGATGAGTATGGAAACAATGGAATTTCAGTCTAATAACACCGAGTTATCCACAATTTTTCCGAATCCGGAAAATCCTCTGGAAATCAAGATCCCCTTGTTTGAGGGGCCGCTTGATTTGCTGCTCCATCTCATACGCAAAAAAGAAGTCTCAATTGCTGAGGTGCGTCTTTCTGAATTAACTGCGTCCTATCTGGAATACCTGGAACAACTTCAATCGATCAATCTAGATTTAGCAGGTGAGTTTTTAGAAATTGCAGCGATGTTGATTTTGATTAAGTCACGTAGTTTGCTGCCTAAGTCTCCAGTTGAAATTGAAGATTTAGAAGAAGAAGATCCAGAAGAAATTTTAAGACGCCGTTTACTGGAATATCAGCATTACAAGGACGCGGCATTTGAACTAAGTTCGCTCGATATTTTGGGACGTGACGTTTTTCAGCGTCCGGAAAATGTAGAACTGGTTGCGGATACTGAGGAAGCTGATCCGGAATATGAGGATGTCTCCGTTTCTGCACTGTTGGAAGCTTTTGAGCGTGTGATGAAGCGCTTGCCCAAAATTTCCAGATTAGTAATTGAAGCGGAAACTGTACGAATAGAAGACCGTATTGAAGAACTGATTGAACTTTTCGGCAAAAAACAACTCTGTCTTTTTGAAGAACTTTTTGAAAGTGACAAAGCTAGAATCTGGTTTATTGTAACTTTCATGTCAGTTCTGGAAATGGTCCGTTTAAACCTAATCACCATTGTGCAGGTTGATCAGTTGGGAGCAATTCACTGTTCCGCCCATGAAGATTTTGCAAAAAACAGTAGCGACTGGTTCCATCTACAAAACAGTAATGAAAATGAGGTGGAAGCCGTGCTTAAAGCAAGCTAAACGCTCATCTTAATTTTTTCCCCGGAACAGTTGACTTGTTGTTCATAAAGTATTTTATTCAGAAACTTGTAGATTTTCTATAATGTTTTATTTTCAATCTGCATGAAAACATCAAGTGTATGAATCATGCATGTTTCAATGATTCTGAAGAAAATCATTTTCTGTTGAAGAAGCTTTTGTTTCAAATAAGGCAAATAGAAAAAATTCAAACCCAATTTCTCTCGTAAATAATGTCCCGGATTTTACAACTGAAACTTATTTTTTTCGGGATTATAGTTCTACTTTTACCGAACCTATCTCAGGCAAGTCAGTCTCCCCGACTGAAAATCATCGCAATTGTACTTTCTAAAACCTGCCCGCTACCTGATGGTCCGGACATGAGCATTGACTCTCCGGGTTCGATTCTAAAATCCATGTCTAATCCTGACTGTCCTAAACATGGTGATAATCAATTAGTTCAAACTGCTATTGCCAATCAAGGTTCTACACCAAAGCATGTGGGTGTTGAAATTAAAATCAAAGTGAACGCAGAAGAGCTAAAAACAAAACGGCTCCGTAAAGTCTACACAATTCAGGCAGGTGACACAGCTAGGGTGCTGCATGAAATTGCTTTGGAAAATACCGGGCTATATCAAATTTCCGTAAGAGTTTGGGATACGAATTTTAAACGTATTTTAGTTAACACCACTACGGGAGATGAGCGTTATTTCTTCATCGCTTCGCCTCAAGACTTAGAAATCGCTAAAACTCAACTTGCGTCAGGAATTGTAGTTTCAGGGAAACGAATCATTTCACCTTTGAAATTTGATCCACCGGATTTACGCTGGGAATCAGTGCAGATTTTGCCGAAACACGCACTACGTGGAGAGAAACTCCGGTTACGTCTCAATTTAATGAATGCAGGCGGAGATATTGTCAAGGACATTGCCTCGAAGATACAATATTACAATGTCAAACAACCGATGCGTAAATCTGTAATTGCTATGCCCAACACACGTGTAATGGCACCTGGTGAAATAATAACTTTCGACTTGGAATACGTCCTTCCGGATGATCAACTATTGGGAAATTACCAAATAATTGCCACTGTTGACCCTGAAAATGAACTTGAAGAACTGAAGGAAAACAATAATATTACTAAGTCAAACGTAATCAAGCTAAGTGACATCAAGCTGCTTTTACCAACTGACAAATTTAGCTTTGAAGAAAATGGACTCTTCCTTTTTCAGTGGGACAGCCTGGCCTTCAGTGAGTTCAAAATTCAGGTTGGTGTAGATGAAAAATTTGAAGACTCAGGATCATATTTTGACTTGCCTCAGGGTAACCGCTGGATTGCGGACAAGGAACTGGTTCCGCTGGCAGGCGAACTGCCGGGAATGGCGATGGGGTTAATGAGAGCAAAAGAAAAGAATCAACTCTACTGGAGAGTGATCGGACGTCAAGCCAGTGGACGACAGGCAATTTCCGGAATTAACAGATTCAGCATAACGCCGGTTAGCTCAGATTCTTCCTGATTTTTTCAAACTTATTTAAGACGCTGAGTAAAGTCTAGGGCTTATGTTATTAAAGTTATTTCTCGCCTTTACAATCATCCCCGTTGTTGAAATCTACCTGTTGATACAAATAGGCTCAGCTTTTGGAGTTTTTACTTCAATTGCACTGGTAGTTTTTACTGGATTTTTAGGTGCATATTTAGCCCGTATTCAGGGGTTACAAACCTTATTCAGGATCCAGGAAAGTCTAGGAGAAGGGCGTATGCCGTCCGGAGAACTGCTTGACGCACTGTTAATTGGAGTAGCAGGTCTTGTACTGCTCACTCCGGGTTTTTTAACAGACACAGTCGGTTTTGTCCTGCTGATTCCGAGTACCAGAAACGCTATTAAATCATGGCTGCAGAGTAAGATTAAAACTCAATATATGTCCGAAAGGCCGGAAGACACGATTATAGAACAGTAGTAAACCCGGACATTCTCTCCTTCAAATCCACAAAAGCTTTCAGTAATGATCACAACTTTTTGGGCTGAATATCTTGCTCTTTAGTGAGTATCTGATACCCTTTCGACAGGGGGTAGGGAAAATTATTTCTACTACAAACATCATTTATTTAAAAATGGGGACACCATGTCAGATACCGTAAAACTTGAAGTCAATCAAAAATCTGTTGATCTCCCTCTGATTAAGGGTAGCGAAGGTGAAATTGGCATTGATATTAGTAAACTGCGCTCACAAACAAAAGCAATAACTCTTGATCCGGGCTTCGTAAATACAGGATCTTGCGAAAGTGGTATCACATTCCTCGATGGAGAGAAAGGCGTCTTGCGTTATCGTGGTTATCCAATTGAACTACTTGCTGAAAAATCCAATTTCCTAGAAGTCAGTTATTTGCTGATTTACGGTGAATTACCAACAAATCAACAGTTGCACGATTTTGAATACAATGTTAAACAGCACACTCTTTTGCATGAAGATGTACGTCATATTTATCAGGCCTTTCCTAAGGACGCACATCCAATGGCAATTCTTTCAAGCATAGTCTGCGCGCTTTCCACTTTCTATCCTGATTTCAGTGCAACCGATAGTGACGCGGTGGATTTGGCGATTTGGCGTTTGATGGGAAAACTGCCTACTATTGCAGCCTGGTCATACAAAAAAAATATCGGCCAGCCATTTGTTTATCCGATTAACGAATTTACTTATGCCAAAAACTTCTTGAATATGTTGTTCGGGGTACCTACCACAAATTACGAAGTTCCACCGGAATATGTGGAGGCTCTGAATGTACTCTTCATTTTACATGCAGATCACGAACAGAATTGCTCAACATCCACAGTCAGGTTAGTTGGCAGCAGTGAGGCGAACTTGTTTGCTTCAATTTCAACTGGAATTGCCGCACTTTGGGGACGGTTACACGGCGGAGCAAATCAAGCTGTGTTGGAAATGCTGCAGCAAATTCACAAGGACGGAGGAGACGCGCAAAAATTTATAAAATTGGCCAAAGACAAAGATTCCAATTTCCGCTTAATGGGCTTCGGACATCGTGTTTACAAAAACTTTGATCCTCGTGCTACCATTCTAAAAGGTTACTGTGATAAAATACTAGCTCTGAGTGGAACACCCGATCCTTTGCTGGATATCGCCAAACAACTTGAGGAGACGGCCCTGACGGATGAATATTTCATCGAGCGCAATCTTTATCCAAATGTGGACTTCTACAGTGGAATCATCTACAAAGCACTGGGCTTCCCAACCGACATGTTCACTGTGCTTTTCTCTCTTGGACGTCTGCCCGGCTGGATTGCACATTGGATGGAAATGCGGAATGGTATCTCAAAGATTGGGCGTCCACGCCAGATTTATACAGGCGAAACTGAACGGGATTATGTTTCTCTCGGCGAACGTGACTGATTACCACCCTCCTCAATAGACGCTTCCCATGCCTGAAATTTCAATGAGGGAACAGCTTCTGATTGCTTTAATGTTTCTGCTGGTTATTGTGCTGGCAGGAATATGGGGTATGCAGCAACTCAACCGTCAGGAAAAAAGCCTGCTGCTACAACTTGATAATCAGGAACTTCAAATCAAGCAAATCCGTTTACTCTCGGGGGAATGGGATCAACTACGGCGTACCCCAACCGCCCCAGTTATGCCTCAGGCTTTGAGTTCTTTCGTGGAAAACATCGCCCGCACTCTTGAGATACAGGACAATTTACAACTTAATGTCCTGACCAATGTGCAAAAAGGAACAGAAGGTGTCAAAGTGGGCTTAGACAGGCTTAAACTGGATCAGCTTTTGTCTATGCTGTATCAGCTTGAAAATCATCGACCTGTTTTACGGACTTCACATTTGAACATCAGTATCAGCCCGGGTAACCGGCAGATACGAGCCTCGTTTCAAGTACACAAGCAACAGGGAGGATGAGGCAAATGCAGTTTTTAAAAAGTTTATTGTTATTTATAATAGGACTGCTGCTGATTATTGTGCTGGCTTTTTGGGGTTTTAAAGAGAATTTTCCCGGCAAATCAATCGCGGACGCGCTTCAGTTACGTTTGAAAACACAAACAGGAATTCCAGTTGAGATTGAAGCTTTAGAGTTGGGGTGGTTAAAAGTCAGCACGCCCGAAATTGCTTTGCGGACTCCTGAATGGCTGGTAGCAACTCCAGATGTGCGACTGCTAATACTTGAAAATGTAGAGACAGCTTTTTTGCCGCTTATAACTTCCGGTAAAGCAAAAATACTTGGACAACTCCATGGAGGGACAATTGAGGCTTCTACTGACTTGCAGTCCTGGAATATGCTCGACATTTCCCTTGCAGGAGTAAAAACTGAACAAGTACCGCTAATTGCCGCACTTCCATATGCCTTTGTTTCTGGCAGCCTTTCCCTCTCTTCTCAAATTGAAAACATAATTGCCCTGCAGAATCAAAAAGCCCGCTTTCCGGAAGGCAAACTAAAAGGTCGACTTAGTAACGCCCAAATCCGTATTGACGGAGGAGCAGCCCTGCTTAATCTGCAAATTCCGGAACTCGAATTTTCAGAGGTGCTGTTTGACCTGCAGTTCGGCCCTTTAATAGCTGTCCGGAAGATTCAAATAAAAGGATCTTTGGAAGGTACAATTGAAGGTACAATCCGGCTCAATGAGAAACGTCCTCAGATGTCATTAATTGATCTGAATATAGAACTTACCCCTTCACCTGATCTCAAAGTGGAAATCAACAGCTTTAGTACTATACTGCGTTCATTTCAGTGCGGTGAGACAATTAAAGTTAATCTAAAAGGATCTCTAAATCGTCTCAACTATCCTACAAGAAATAAATGCTGATCTAGGCCTCCCCTGTTATTTATGCTTTAATTTGTTGAGTTAGCACTCAGGAGACGTTTATTAGAGATGCTCCAAACTAAAATCAGTTTAGTCCGTCAAGGAAATATGTAGACCATGAACCTTTGTTTTTAAGTTCAACTTCACCTCTTGGAGTACAACTCCCTGCACCTTCGAGATAATCTTTGGTTTTTTCAGAGATGTGGATTTTACCGTTTTCACCGCTGCTTTCGAGCCTTGCCGCAATATTGACCGCGTCTCCCCAAATATCAAAAGTATTTCCAGCACTTCCAGCGATTACCGGTCCTGAATGAATCCCAATTCGGAGTTCCCAACAGGGCTTACCCAGTGCTTCATACTGAATGTTGGTACCTTCAACAAACTTTAGCATGTCTATTGCGGCGGCACAGACTTCTTGTGCGTGGGTTTTTTGCTGAGAAGGTATTCCACCAACACACATATAGCAGTCGCCAACCGTTTTGACCTTGAGTACATTGTGTTTTGAAATAATTCTGTCAAAACCACTGAAGAAAATGTTAAGAGTCTCTAGAAGCTCACCAGGATCACTGTTTTCCACCAAATTGGTGAAACCGACAAAATCTGCAAAAAGAATACTTGACACTGAATAGTACTGCCCCTTCATTTGGCTAGGTTGCTCTTTAGTTTTGGCTTCCGGAACTGATACGTCCCCTGTAGAATTTAATTCTTTTTCCAGCATGTGTACGATTTGGTCTGATAAGAGCCGCAAACCGTCGATCTGCTGATGACCAAGATTTTTCGGGTTAGGATCAAAAACACATAGTGTACCTATTGAAAAACCCCGAGAGCTCATCAAAGGCAAGCTAGCATAAAATCGGAAGCCGGGATCGAAAGGCATGTTTTTCCAGTTTTTTGTCCGATCATCCTCTAAAAGGTTTTCAATAATAAGTGGCTGCCCTGGCTTGGCAAGACCAAACTGACAAATCGAAATTTCCCGTGGCATTTCTTTCCTCATGTCGACTTCTTCGGGCGTGAAACCAAAACTAGCCTTACACTGTTGGACATCTGAACCTAGGATATTGATTTGACTTTGAGGACAATCTGTAAGATACGTAGCAACTTGAGTCATGGAATTGTAACGGGATTCACTGCTCAGATTTAGATCTAATATCCCCAGACGCTTAACTTCTTCAATACGCTGGTCTTCATTAAACAGATTTTTTACAGGGACTATTCCAGCTTTAACTCCAGCTTCCCTCATCATTTCTAATTGCTCTTTCTTTTCATCTTTTTCCATAATTTACCTCACATGTTCTTCTAGAAAGTCAACTTTTCTGAGGAAAAAAGAAGTAGCCTGAGGAAACATTAAGGTTGTCCTCAGCACCAGAGTTCAAAATTTTCCCCAGTTCTCGCGAATTCTACGTTATCAGAATTGCGTATTTTTGAAAGTTTAAAACACAAAACTTTTTGCTGAAGATAAATACAGAAGAAACCTTCAGTAATCCAAAAAAAGGCAGAGAAAATCTAGGTGAGGGTATTTGCGGACAACACAAATTGATTGAATGAATTCAAGGGCAGCAAGATTGGGTCTGACACAGCAAAGATGACGGGGGGACGCAACTTACAAAATTTTGACAGGATTGATAGAGGAATTAAAGGGAAACCAAAAAATGCGCATAAAATAGTCGAGTCGACAAAGCGACAAATTCCGGCTTTTGTGTTATTGAAACAATGCACAAATCAGCATTGTCTGGCAGTGGCCTTATTAATTGATAATGAAATCAATGCGCATATTAAATGCTGGATTATTGTTATAAGCAGCACTGTTCGGCATCATAAAAAATGAGAAAGAATAATTAAAGTCTGTATTTTCTCCAATTTTATGATTAAATCCCATCCAGGGTTCAACGAACACACCACCTTCATCTGTAACTATAGTCCCATCATACGATTTTCCACCAGCACCACCAGCCGATAAGCCCCAATCCATGTATATGTCGTCAAAGATGACAAAATCATAACCAGCTGTCATTCCACCTAGTGACATAGTGCCAGTTTCGGTTGGGCCACCAGTTTGACCTGTCATCCCATAACCGCCAATAAAAAACTTTTCTGTGTTGTACACTACAAAACGCCACCCGTAAAAGAACGGAAGCATGAGTCCATTCTTCAAAACAACACCAGTTTTGGATTTCTTAAAGTATGAATCGGCATAAATATATTGGCCTGCCAAATTTGTCTTGGAAGTTTCATCTGTCGGTAAAACTTCTTGAGTTTGAGCTGAAACCTGGACAGAAAAAAAGATAGATATGATTAATATTATAATGTTTTTCATGTTCAATTCCTTCTTCTGTTCTGATTGATCTTGGAGACTCTCCTGCCCTGTCCCGCGTGAAAGTCTATGGACTTTATAAAAGTAATGCAAGTTTATTATTATCTAAATCAAAGTATATTATATTATTTTCAAGTTAAAGTACAGTATATTAACAATTTTTCCAAACAGATTATCATTATTTTTTTTTAAGCGAACTCTTAAAAACGTTCATACTATCAATTTTCAGACAATTTGCTTTAGACGTGCTGTCATACTTTTTCATTAGTTAACACTGTATTTACAGATCCGCAATTGCAAAATCTACCACCTTTAAATGGATTTTTTTCCGCAGTCACTGATTGCTAACTACCGCCTAACATTTTGTTATTATACTATAATTTAATGTAATATTTTGCAGTATGCGCTGTATAACAAATATATTTCAGCATAAACAATTCTGCTATTTTACTAAAGTTGCAATAGTGAAGCCTAAATGAAATTTATCATTAAATAATTTTAAGTTAGGCTGGATCTCAAAACAACTCTTCACGAAGTTGTTCAAGACGTACCCTCACTTGATTATTATCCGGCTCAAGCCTCAGAGATTCTTCCCATGCGGATTCTGCTAGTTCAAGTTCTCCCAGCTGGTAATAGATTATACCAAGATTCCACCAGGCAACTGTGTACATCGGATATTTTTGAGTAAGACTTTCCAAAAAACTGCGGGCCTCCTGCCGTTTTCCAAGTTTGATAAGAACTGCACCTAGCCTCAGGAGTGCCTTGTGGTGTTCCGGCTTTAGATGAAGCACCTCACGATAAAAAGATTCAGCTTTTTCGTGGTGTTTTAATTTCTCATGAGCATAGCCCAAATATAGATTTATCTCAACATGTCTGGGGAATTTTTTTCTCAGTTTAGCAAGTAGTGAGAATGCAGTTTGCAGATCCTGCTGGGCCAATTTCAACTGTGCCAGCGACAGCAAGGGCTCTGGAAGAGACGGTTCAAGGACTGATGCATCTTCAAATGCTTGACGTGCTTCTGACCAGCGCTGGGCTTTGTAGCTCTCTTTTCCGGATCGCATCAATTGTTCATAATTCGATTCATTTTGAGAAACTGAAGCAACTAGCCACGGCTCTAAATCTTTAATCAGTACGTGATAAGGCTGCCAGCCGTCGGCACTCGGTTCAGCAACAAAAGGATAAAGCTGGAGTCCTTTTTTAATATATGAGGAACCTGATTGAGGGGTTTTCCCGATAGTAAGACCATAAAGGATTAAAGCCAAACCGTTTCCAGGATTTATCTTGTTGGCAATGTTTGCCTGCTGTTTAGCAAATAATGGTTCTTTTCGAAGGTAGTGTAAAAGGGAGAGTAAGCTGTGGTGTGCAACATTTCCAGGATGCGCTTTCATAGCCGCCAAAATATCTGTTTCAGCGGAATTCAAAGAAGGAACGTGGGCAGGCAGCATCACGCTGCTTTCGATAATGAGTAAAACCGCTCTGTAAAATCGGATTGACGCCGCCAGAGAAGGGTAACTCAAGATAAGTGCCTCCAACTCACCTTTATGTTCTTCCCAGGCAGAAGAATTGGTTGGCGGAACAGTTTTGAGCCTCCACTGATAAAAACTCCGAACACCTTCCCATGTGTAGCCTAAAGGAAAATATGTAAGATCACTGAATAATTTATCCCCTTTCTTCAGATCCTGCAGGAGAGAGTCAATCAGTTTGTCCGGAGTGATCCAGGAATGAATGTTTTGTCTTTTTTGAAATGATTCCTTTTCTCCAAAACTGTAGATACTCCATGTGACAGATAGTTGGTTGAGGACTTTCTGTATGGACAATTTAAGAAGTTTATCTGGTTTTAGTTGTGATATTGTTGAATTTATCAATTCAGCAGAATTTGACTCCGGTAGATCGGCGTTTCGTAAACGCTGATTCCAGCGGCGCATTGAATCCGGAGAAATGACCGAAAATCGATCCGCAAGTTGTAACTGCAGGGAAAGCTCTTCCTGAAGAAAAAGTCCCAACCAATTCAGTCCCTTTGAGGGATAGTGAATTTCTACAGAAAGGACTCCTGCTGTTGGGCGTGCCTGAATCGGTGGAGGTAGAAAAAGTCCACCGAAAAACAAGCTGATAAATAACAAGGGAAATGATTTGCGAAGAAGCTGAATTAACATATTCTTCGCAAATGGATGTGCAGGCAAGAAAACTGTATAGAAAAAACTAGAGGATCCGGAATACGGACTCCGCGTCATGCGTAATGCTGAGTAGATTCTGGGGCTTCTGTGAATGACTCCGGACTGGTTCCAAACACGGAACCTTCAGTTTCATCATCATCAGCGGAAATTTCTTCTACATCTTCATCTGTAGCAGCATCCTCATCGGCTTCTTCTTCAGCTGCGACATCCTCAATTTCTTCTTCCTCGACTTTCTGAATTGACGTTTTTACCTCTGCTTCAATCTCAACAGACTCTCCGTCTTCCAGTTGCTCAAATTTTTCAATCAAAGCAGACAGCCTATCTTCCCAGTCAACATAGCGGCTTTCCAACTCATCGTTTTGTTCTTTCAGTTCTGTAATTTCCATACGTGACAATTCGATGGTTTCAATCGCTGCGTTGATTTTTCCTTCCAGCTGTTTCAGTAAATCGTTTGACATGTTAAATTTCCTTCAATAAATGGTTGACGCAATTTTCTCACGGAATTCGTGCCCCGGATCCCTGGTAAAACTCCAATATAAAATGCAAGAGCCGTACATTTTAGTAAAGACTTTCAAAAAGCGACAATATCGCCTACAGGATAATACCGATTGTTTTGCATTTCACACTTTATAATTGTCTATTAAATCAGTTCTCAAGAAATATTTTATTTAGAAAATTTCATTAAAAAACTATTTTATAATCATGAATTTTTTCAGGCGGAAACCTTTTGCAGGTCATTCCTTTTCTTGTTAATTTCCTTTTCAGTCACAGGCAATCTTTCAAGTATGCGCGTGGAAATTTGTTCCGGACTCAACTCCGTTGCCTGCCGCTGTTCTTCCGGAGAACCCTGCGCAATGAAACGATCGGGTACTCCAATCTGTAAAGTTGGCACACACATTCCTTTCTCACTCAGAGATTCCAGTACACCACTGCCGAATCCTCCATGTATTGTATTTTCCTCCAGGGTGACCAGTAACTTTACTTTTCCACCAAACTGGACAATCACTTTTTCATCAAGAGGTTTAACAAATCTGGCATTGATAACGGCGGTGGAAAACCCTTTTGCCTCGAGAACATCTGCCACCTCCTCTGCTGTATCTACCATCGTCCCCACTGCAAACAGGGCTACATCTTGGCCTTTACGCAAAACATGTGCTTTGCCAAATTCAATTTGCGGACTCTTATTTTCATCTAGCTCAACAGTATTCCCTCTTGGGTAACGTATTGCTAATGGACCGTTTTCGTAATTGCAGGCAAGTTCCATCATACCTCGTAATTCCGCACCGTTTCGCGGAACCATGATTGTCATGTTCGGAATCATCCGCAAATAAGTCAGGTCATATAAACCATGATGTGTTGGACCATCCGCCCCTACAAATCCTGCACGGTCAAGCATAAAACGTACAGGCAGTTTTTGAATCGCGACGTCGTGAATAATGTGATCCAGTGCACGCTGCAGGAATGTTGAATAAATTGCAACAAAAGGTTTATTTCCAGTGGTGGCAAGTCCCGCAGAACATGTCACGGCATGTCCTTCCGCAATTCCAACATCAAGCACACGATCAGGATATTTCGGTTGAAGTTTAACAATTCCAGTTCCGCTCAGCATGGCGGCAGTCAAAACTACAACCTTTTCATCCCGCTCCATTAATTCTCCAAGTTTGTCACCAAAAGCCTGTGAAAAACTTATAGTAGTGCCAGTTGATTTATTCTTAATAAATTTACCATCAACCGGTTCAAAAGGGGTTACTCCGTGATATTTGTGGGAATCTTCTTCAGCAAAAGCATAACCTTTGCCTTTCTGAGTGATTGCATGAATCACGATTGGGCCGTCCAGATCTTTTACATGATCTATTAAATCCAGCAGATCCGGCAGGTTGTGTCCATCTACTGTTCCAAAATAACGCCAGCCTAATTGTTCAAAAAGCATACTTGGCGGAGAAAAAAAGCTCTTTGCAGAATCGTGTAATTTCTGTAAAGTAGCTTTCAGACCAAGTCGTTCTGAGAACGGCGCTTTATCCGCGAATTCCAGAGTTTCCTCACGGAAACTGTTGTAAAATCTGGAAGAGGCAAAGCGTGTCAGCAATTTTGAAATTGCACCAACATTTGGATCAATGCTGATTCCATTATCATTGTAGATAACCAGCATATTCTTATCGAGTGAACCGTTATGATTAAGAGCCTCGAAGGCTAAACCTCCGGTCATAGCACCATCACCGATAACAGCAATTACACGGTGTTTTTTCTGCTGAAGGTCACGTCCGATAGCCATTCCGAGGGCTGCGGAAATTGAGGTGGAAGCATGCCCTGCGCCAAAATGGTCATAGCTGCTTTCATCACGAGAGAGGAATTTCTTGATACCGCCGGTTTTACCCAGCGAATCAAAATTTTCATTGCGGTCAGTAAGAATTTTATAAGGGTAAGCCTGGTGACCAACGTCCCAGACGATTCTATCTAAGCTAAAATCAAAATTCTTTAGCAGAGCAACTGTGATTTCAACGGTGCCCAGTGAAGAAGCCAGGTGGCCGCCTCGTTGACTGGTTACCTCAATAATTCTCTGTCGGCATTCTGCTGCCAGTTGTGTCAACTCTTTTAAATTTAAGTTTTGTATCTCTTTAGGTTGTGAGATACTAGCCAATATTGATTTCATACTTTGATGCTGGAATCCCCCTTTTGCTTCAGGGGATATTAATTAAAAGTGCTTGTAACGCTTCTGCTCTATACTCCGTTCAAACGCTATACTTGAACCGAAATGTTTGTTAGCATGAAGAAAATTAAATTATTAACTGAGCACATTATATCTTGGAGATGTTCTTATGTCCACTAATACACTTGAACAATTAAAACATGCCCAATCCTCTTTACAGGCAGAGAGGAAACCGGTTTCTCAAATTCAGGGTGCTCTGAAACAAGCAAAAGATATAACTCAGTTTGTTCATCTTGCCCTGGGCAAAGAAAACCGCTGGATTTTTCAAGCAGGTGAACCCGAGTGCATTGTCTCCATGCTGGCGGATATAAACCGGACCAACAAAGAGCTGTATGAAAAATGCCGCAGTCCGGAACATTTCAACAGAGAGGCTGATCGTTTTTTGAAAATGAAAAATCAAATACAACGGCAGTCCGATTGTATCCATTTTAGTCTGGATCAGGGATTTTACGGTACAGAACCTCTTGGATTCTCCCCGGGAAAAGCCATCGAATTATCGCTGAAAAGGATCAAAAGCATCCGTGACGGTCTCCAACAGGGCAAATGGGTATCTTTGCCAATAGACACGAGGGTTGATGATGATGCAAAAACTGAGGTTGAGAAACTCTATTCCGCCGTCGTACCACTAGCCGGATCTCTCCTGAATAATACAAATGTCAGCAGTTTTGATCCCCCAATGACTATCGAAGAGGTTCAAGCAGTTTATAAGTTTTTTCAAAGCGTAAGCCGCATTCAGGACTTGGAAAAACAGGCTCTGAAAACTGCTCTTATGAAAAAATCTGCCACGCAAACTTCCACACCGGATGAACTTCTGGAAAAACTTTCAGGTTTTGAACGAAATCTGAAAAGTGTAAAACTTTCGTCCTCAAAAAATGTTCCGGATTGGGAACTGGAACTGGACCAAATCTCACGAACAGACATGCTCTTGCGCATGTATCTGCTGCGTATCCCTTTTGAACCACTGGGGTTTTTCCAAAAACATTTGGAAAAACTTAGAGAACAAAAAGAAAGTGCAGGCATTGAAAAAAGCATCGCTGAGTTCCACGATAATGCTACACAGGAGTTGGAGCATCTACAACTTTTTATTGAGACATTTGGCAGTGTTGAAGAAACTTTAAGAGAGGTAACCGGTATTCTGCAAAACCTTTCCATCTCCTTTGGCAAAATCTATCACAATGCTTCTTCACAAACCATCACCAGCACTTTCCTCTTTAAAGTCCTGGGTTTGATCAAAGGTATGCTGGAAAAAGGCGGACGCGTCGCTGACTCAAAGACGCAGAAACTTAATCAATTGCAGCAAAACGTAAAAGATGTTGAGCTGTTTGACGCGCCAATAACTGAAGGGATGCTATATGCGCTTGATCTACTGGAAGAAGGTAAAAATGAGATGCTGCAGTATTGTGAACAAATAAAAGGTTTCGTGGAAACACTTTCGAATGCGGCAGATTGGAACTCAAGGAAAACTTATAATTATCTGCAGAAAGCATATGATGAAAATGCTGGTTTAACTTCAGCAGCAATGGTTTTTGGCAGTGTCACCCAAACATGTGTTTTGCTGAAAGGTTCCATCAAGGAAGTCGAATCAATGTGGCTTGAACTGGGGAAACTGCGCGAACAAAAGCTTGACTCAGCGACTTTGTACGAGCAGACAATTGCTCTGCTTGAACGTGATTCCGCATTTTCAGCGGAAAATCTGCAGAAAAGTACAGAACAAGTTGAGGAACTGAATTGGATTCTTGATGAAATGTTCGGACAGGGCGCTAAGGAGGAACAGCGTTTTGTCGAAGAACTAAGCTCAGAGTTAAAACCGGTTGGAGCCAGAATTCAAGCCCAGAAAATAAAAGCTGCTGCCCAGAAAGAAGAGCTCGTAAGTGAAGTTAACAAAACAGCACCGGCAGCACCTATACAGAGGAAATCCACGTCGCGTAAATCAGCGAAAGCCAGCAAATCCGAGCCATTTTCTTCAGGCGGGAAAAAATCTCTTTATGATCCTTTTCCTCCTTTTGAAATGACAGCCTTGAAAGAAGCCTGCAAAACAATGACTTCATCAGAGGGGAAAATGATCTATCAGGTGTTGACAAATACCCACACTTTTTTCACCTTGTTGAACAAAATGGAAAATTCCTTTAAACCAGGGGCTGGTCTTGAAAACGAACTCCAACAGGATTTATCCAAAAGCAAAACAACACACGAGTTCCTGAATAATTTTGCGAGATTGAAATTTTTGCCACACGGTTATTACAATAACAACAATGCACCTTTTGACTACAACGAAGAAAAGCATCGATTCGAAGCACCAGAAGGTATAGAAAGGCAACTTAAACTCAGCGCCAGTTCGACAGGAACACCCTTGGAAGTTTACCGACGTTTGATCAGGGTACTGCTCGGTTTTGATGAACCAAAAACACTCAGTACAATCATGCCTCAGCAAATATTGTCCATACTTGAGGAGGATTTTATGCTCAAATCTAAAGATAAGAAAACTGTTGAGGAAGGTCTGCAAAAAGCATGATCAATTGTTTTATCTGGAACATTTCATGATATCATCAGTATCTGCATGCCCCCTTCACTTTCCCACAATTTCTTCATAATTCCCTCACATTATTCTGCTATTCTAATTCTCATTAACATTAATCAGGCTTAAAATATTTCAACTTAAACATACTTGAAATGAGTTAATTTCATTAGCTCAAACAAGAACTTTTTTATCGTTTCGCAGAAGCGCGGGAACTTTGGTCAGCATCACGCTGGTAGTTTTTATTGCAGTCACGCTGACTGTAATCAGCAAGCTCTCGCATAGATTCACTTTAGCTGGCTGTCTTTGCTACCGCTGCGGTTGTAATAATAGATTGAGGTTTGATGTTTCTCCAGCTCTGTCTGGCAGCTGACGCAAAGGCGGACTCCTGGCACAGCTTTACGCCTTGCTTCCGGGATCAAGGATTCGCATTCTTCACAATGAATTAAGCTTTCCCCTTCAGTCAAACGACTTCTTGCCAACTCAACCGCATCTGCTATAGTAGCATCAATTTGCTCCTGTACCGCTCCTTCACGGGCCCATCCCACAGCCATTTTACTTCTCAATACTAATCATAATATTTTATGTTAATACCCTGATACTTGTTGTTCCTCCTAAAACTCTCAAGAAGTTCAACAGACTTTTTTCCGTACACTACAACCCTTAATACTTGATGTCAATACATTTTCATGCAAATTCAATGCTTTTATTAACTTATAAATTCAATATAGTACTGTGCAAATCCACTACTGTTCTGATACATTTATTCCAGTGCGAATGAGCAGTGAACATTCAGGTTAGATGCAGGTTCAAACTCTCTTTCGACTACGCTCAAGAGCCACACTCAACCGGCAACTTTAATTTATGCTAAAGTCTATGTTCCTGTTACTTCATAGCTTACTATCCTCCCTCTAGAGTTAACCTATATTTTATTAGGGTCAGAGTAATTTTATTTCTATATTCATTTATATTTATATTCACCAGAATTTTCTTCTGCAAATATATTTATTAAAACGATGTGATTGTTGAAAGTTGTTGAGAGTAGAATCTGACTCAGTTAGAATACGGTTGATAAAGACAAACCATTCAAGCCGATCAAAATTTAAATGCCGGAACTACCAGAAGTCGAAACAGTTGTTAGAGAATTACGCGAAGAAATCTGCGGAGATGCAATTTCATCAGTTGAAATATTCCGCAAAAATCCGATCGTCCAGGGAGATCTGGACGCGTTTCAGGAAAAATTATGCGGAATGAGCTTTCTGGATGTTACACGCAGAGCCAAGTTTTTAATTTTTCACCTACAGCCGGAAAGATATTTAATTGCTCATTTACGCATGACTGGCAAATTCATAGTCAGTGATCCTCTTGCGGAACCTTCGAAATATAATCGAGTCTGGTTTCACTTAAAAAGCGGCCGGCTGATGATTTTTGATGATATTCGCTGCTTTGGAACCTTGGAGGTATATGACAAGCTGGCTGATTCAAAGTCATTACTCAAACTGGGAATCGAGCCGCTTTCTGTGGAGATGAAACCCAAATATTTCATCAAACGAATGGCATCTTCCAAACGTGAAATTAAAACTGTACTGTTGGATCAAAAGATCGTTGTAGGACTCGGCAACATTTATGTCTCAGAGATTTTGTTCCGCTCACGAATTCATCCTCAACGCGCTGCCGGAAAGCTTCTTAAAAAAGACTGGACAAAAATCATTAAGTACACTCAAAATATTCTCGAAGAAGCTATCAAGAATAACGGGACCACAATTTCCGATTTCCGCAGAGTTGATGACAAAACTGGAGCGTTCCAGCAATTTCTCCAGGTCTATGGTAATAATAATCAGGCATGTCCAGAATGCAATGTGCCAATTCAGCGCATAGTTCAGCAGCAGAGAAGCACATTTTTTTGTCCAGAATGCCAAAAGTGATTAAGTAAATTTTATGAAAAAAATTATTATAAAAATATTTCTACTGTTTTGGATCTGTTCTGTTTCAGGGACTTTATGGGCTAAACCTCAACACGTAATCCTGACTGCTTCACAAGGTACAGGTTCATATATATTTGCAAATGAGTTGTCGAGACTTTTGTCTTCATACCGGAAAACCAATAAGTCGGAACTTGTGATACGCGCGGATGTTTCTGCGGGAAACCGTTTGACACAACTTTCAAATAACAGGGTTTCTCTGGCAATCATTGACGCAAAAACCGCACATGAACAGTTAAAAAAACATCCCGGACTGCATGTTTTGTCTGTTCTATGGAAGAATTGGCTTTATGTTCTGGGCACAGTTCCGGGACCGTTTCTTTCACTCGAAAGTACACAGACTTTGCTGGTGCATGATAATTCACTATATTTTGCGCAAGTCTGGAAAAAGTTGGCGCCACAAAGCGAAATAACGTGGTTCAACGGCAGCAGTATTCCGGATTTCACAGATGGTTTTTCTGAAGAAGTCCTGGCTGTTACAGGTCCAGTTCCTTTGCGGGAAATCAATAACTGGCTTGAGCAATTTGCGGGTATCCGTCTTTTAGCATTGGACCAGCAACTGATACGCTCTTTGCGTTTAAATTTCCCTTGGCTAATGCCACATAAACTTCCTGCCAATTCATTTTCATATCAAGCTGAAGCATTGACAGGTATAGTATGGAATCCCGTTTTAGTCGTGCGTGGAGATTTTCCGGAAAAACTCGCGACAACTTTACTGAGCCTTATGTTTTCACAAAAAGAGACTCTCAATCCTCAATTCCTTTTTAATAATATAGTCCGCACGGACAACATTGCTTACCGGAAAGTTTACCCCTATCATGCTGCGGCAAAAAAAATGTTTCGCTTTAAATGAAAATGGAGTTTGAACATATTTCTGTCTTAGCGGAAGAAGTCGTCGATTTTGCACCGCAAACAACTCAAACAATTTTGGACTGTACCCTCGGTGGCGGAGGACACAGCAGAAGGTTGCTGGAAAAATTTCCGGAAGCAAATTTATATGGTATTGATCGTGATGCAAAAGCATTAAGCGCTACATCAGACTTCCTCAAGAACTACAAAGAACAAATACTTCTGGAGCAAGCCTCTTTTTCGGAATTGCCTGAGCGTTTTGTGAATTGGGGTGCACCTCAGTTTGATTATATTTTGGCTGATATAGGCCTTTCTTCTGAACAGCTTGCACGTCCAAAACGCGGTTTCTCGTTTATGCATGAAGGTCCGCTGGACATGCGCATGGACCCGGATCGTCAACACCTCACTGCTGCAGACCTGGTTAATAAATCCAGTGAACACGAATTGCTTAAAATATTACGCGCTTATGGTGAGGAACGTTTTGCCCGTAAAATAGTCAGTACCATCCTCGCTGAACGTGAGAAAAAACTATTTGAAACGACTAAGGAATTAGCCGAGATGGTGAGTGACGTCATACCACAACGTTTCCAAAAGCCAGGATTTAACCCTGCGACTCTGACTTTTCAAGCACTTAGAATCGCGGTCAATGATGAATTAAATGAACTTGGAGCTTTATTGAAAGAGGCTCCGTCACTTTTTAAACAAGATGGACGCCTGGCCATCATCTCATTCCATTCTCTGGAAGACCGAATGGTCAAACACCAATTCCGTAAATGGGAAAATCCCTGTGTTTGTCCAACTGATTTGCCTTACTGCATTTGCGGCGAGAAACCCTTGGGACGGGTTCTCACAAGACGTCCGGTAAACGCTTCTGCCAAAGAAGCAGCCGAAAATCCACGGAGCCGCAGTGCTCATTTACGTGTCTTTTCCTTTTCCGAAATTACCTCATGATTGAAATCCGCTGGGATGCTGACTGGGACGGTTCAACAAATCAAAAACTGCTCGAGGAAATTTTAAAAGTATTTCTGAAAAACCTGTTTAATAATGAACGTGGACTTTCGCTTTACCTCACCAATGATGCGGAAATCCAAAAACTGAATCAGCAATTCCGCGGTAAAGACAGTCCTACGGATATCCTTTCCTGGCCATATTCCGAAGACGAACTAGATTTAGATTTTCCGAATATTGAGGACACAGATGAAGTTGAATTGGCAGGAGATTTGGTGGTTTCTGTGGAACGTGTCCGGAAGCAGGCAGAGGAAAACGGCTGGAATTTTGAAACAGAACTCATTCGACTTTTGGCACATGGCTGCGCTCACCTCGCCGGATGGGATCACGAACGTAACGCAAAGGAAGCTAAGGAAATGCTGGAACTTGAGATTGAATTATTAAAAAAAGTCGGCTTGTTGAATATCTATTGAGTCTTTCTGGGGTTCCTTTGCAAAAAACACAAACTGCTTTCAAATTCATTAAGCACGAATGAAATGCAACTGTTGAAATTCTTTCCGGAATTCAATCACTGCGGACTTCAATTTGTCCGGATTTTCCTTTTGGACTAACACACGGCAGAAAAAGTCAGCTACTGTTTCCATATTTTCCGGATGCATTCCCCAGCGTGTAATTTCCTGGGTTCCCAGACGCATCGCGTTGAAATCCCCGGGAACCCGCGGTAAAGGCAACCCAATACCACTGGTGAGGAGATTAGCTTTTTCAAGAAGCTTTGCGGCTATGTCTCCGCCACCGTAAGCTGCGGCTGGAACAGCAACATGCTGTGAATTCGTAAAACCTTTTCCGGAAACCTGAAAAACTTCACATCCTCCTGAATGCAGAAATGCCGCGAGCGCCTTGGCGTTTGCAATACACATTTTTGCGTATTCCTGCCCGTATGTCAGCAAATCCAAAACCGCTATTACCATCGCCGCAGCCCGGCTGAGATCAAAATTTGCGGTAAGTCCGGGAAAAGCAATTTTATCTAAACGCTCCGCCAATTCTGCTGAATTGCTCAAAATCATTCCTGAAGGCGGACCACCAAAACTTTTATAAGTCGAGCCGGTCATCAAATCCGCACCTTCTTTGAGAGGTTGCTGAAATTCACCCCCCGCAATCAAGCCACCCATATGTGCCGCGTCGTATAAAACGAATGCCCCAACTTCATCTGCAACCTTCCGGACTTCACCCAACGAATACGGGAACAAACACATACTGCCTGCAACAATTATCAGCTTCGGTCGCACCTTTTTCGCTTCAATCATTAAAGCTTCCGGATCAACATCCATGTTTGCAGAATCAAAAGGTACCTCATGAATCTCGAGCCCATACAGACCTGCCGCGCCCTCAGCATGATGCGTCACATGTCCGGCCGCCGAATCTGAAAAAGCCATGATTTTGTCACCTGGTTTGGTGGTTGCCATGTACGC
>Ga0208766_1000522_pt1 | contig 21039 bp, 24 predicted proteins | sample ETN01SmetaG_3_FD_185792 | JGI IMG/M metagenome (GOLD analysis project Ga0208766, IMG submission 185792) | Marine microbial and viral communities from oxygen minimum zone, Eastern Pacific Ocean - ETNP2014F12-01SV263 (SPAdes) (version 2) | ecosystem: Environmental > Aquatic > Marine > Oceanic ... | reverse complement strand
AAAATAATATTTAGAAAAAATTAAAATCAAAACATTTTTGTCGCAGTTGGTTGCGGGGGTAGGATTTGAACCTACGACCTTCAGGTTATGAGCCTGACGAGCTACCAGACTGCTCCACCCCGCGATAAACTTGTTTAGTATGGTCTAAGTAGTTAATATTATATTTTACGTTTTTTGAAGTAAATTAAATTAGAAGTTGTTTCTCATTCTTTGTATTTTTTTTGATCTTTTGATGTTCTCAGATCTTTCTCTCTTTTTCTTTTCCGAAGGTTTTTCATAGTTGCTTTTTATCTTTAGTATTTTAAAAAAACCTTCTCTTTGAAGCTTTCGTTTCAAAACTCTAAGAGCCTGATCAACATTATTATCTTTAACTTCTATTTTAATAACTACCTCCTAATTAAAGATGCATTAACTAACATTAAAAAAAAAGATTGTCCAGACTGATTAGTATGGTTTTTTAGGTATTTTTTTTTCAAAATTACTTCTATATTTCCTAAGTTTATTTTGAATAGCTCTATATCTTACCGACAAAATTGAAGCAGCCAATAATGCTGCGTTTATTGCACCAGCTTTTCCAATAGCTAAAGTTCCAACTGGAATTCCGCTTGGCATTTGAACTGTTGAAAGTAAGCTATCAAGGCCTTTTAATTTACTTTCGGTTGGAACTCCTAGTACCGGCAAGGTAGTTAAGGAAGCAGTTACACCCGCTAAGTGCGCAGACATTCCTGCGGCAGCAATTATTATTTCTATTTTCTTTTTTTCTGCTTCCTTGAGAAATTTGTGCAACCTTTTTGGTGTTCTGTGTGCAGATATTACTTTTACATCGTGTTTAATTCCGAATTGTTTCAAGGTATTGCTACAATGCTCCATGGTACCCAACCAATCTGATTTACTACCCATAATAATTCCTACTAAAATTTGAGATTTTTTTTTCATGAATATAATAAAATTTTTTTACTCGACTTGAGCTTTTTTATTTTCTTTTTCTAATTCTTTCTTTTTTCTTTTTATTCTTCTATCTGCCTTAGCAGCAGCATTTTTAATATCAATTTGAGAACAAAGATTTGAGACAACAGGATCCTTTGCTGATAAATTAGAAAAATTCCAATAATTTTTGTTTCTAATTAATGTTACAGTGTTTTTGGTACTTCCTATCAATTTTCCAATTTGCCCATCAGATAATTGGGGATGATTTTTTAACAACCAAAGAACGGCCTCGGGTCTATCTTGTCTTTTTGATAAAGGAACATAGCGAGGTTTTTTTCTTTCTTTTTTAATGTCCAAAGTTTTTATATTAATTGCTAGCAATCTATTAGAATCTTTAGAGCAAGCCTCAATTTCATCTCTAGTTAATTGTCCTGCCAAAATAGGATTATAAGCTTTTATTCCTTTAGCGACGTCACCGTCAGCTATTCCTTTTACTTCAAGTTCATGAAGATTACAAAAATCTGCAATTTGTTTAAAACTTATTTTTGTATTTTCAACTAACCAAACAGCAGTAGCTTTTGGCATAAAAGGTTTATTGTTCATTAAATTTGTTCTATTTTTTTATTTTTGATATTAAGTTTTTAAATTTTTTATTAAATTTGCTTACTCTTCCCTTATCCAAAATTTTCTGAGAACCACCTGTCCAGGCAGAGTGAGATTTTGAATCAATATCTAGTTTCATAGTCTCGCCTTCTTTACCCCAAGTGGATCTAGTTTCAAAATGACTACCGTCAGTCATTACAACCTTTATTTTGTGATAGTTTGGATGTATTTTTTTTTTCATATAGGAATATTCTAATATAATAAAACAAAATAATTAACAATAGAAATTAGCTATTTCAAAACTTCAATCATTTCTTCGCTAATTCTTGAATTAGTTGCTAAAATAGTTTTATTTTCAACGTATTTATCTTTTCCAAAGAAGTCCGTTACGTATCCGCCGGCTTCTTTAACCAACAAAATACCAGCAGCAATATCCCAATAGTTCAAATTTCTTTGCCAAAATCCGTCACATCTTCCTGCGGCAACATAAGCCATATCTAGTGAAGCGCTACCCATTTTTCGAACAGGAATTAAAACTTTCGATGAAAATTTTTTATATTCTTCCATACTTACTTCTCTGTTTTGATGATTTTGTCTTGGACCTCCAGTAATAATAAGACAATCTTTTAATTTTTTTCTAGCAGAAACTCTCATTCTTTGATTATTTAGATATGAACCATTTCCTTTTTCTGCAGAAAAAAGTTCATTCTTTATTGGATCAAATACTATTCCACAAACAATTTCTTTTTTATTTTCAAGTGCTAAAGATATTGCAAAATGTGGAATGCCATGAAGAAAATTTGAAGTCCCATCAATAGGATCAATGATCCATTTAAAATCTTCATTATCATCATTTTTTATTTCTCCTATTTCTTCACTTAATACTGAATATTTGGGTCTTGCTTTTCGAAGTTCTTCAATCAGAATTTCTTCTACTTTTTTATCAGTCATTGTGACAAAGTCACCGGGTCCTTTAACAGAAGTTTGAAGTTTTTCAATTTCACCAAAATCTCTTATTATATGTTTAGAGGCTTTTCTGCAGGCATTAACCATTACATTTATATTTGCTGAAGATAGTTTCATTTACTTAATTTTTTTTACGTATTCTAAAGTTCTTGTGTCCAAAACAATCTTGTCATCTGAATTAATAAATGGAGGAACCATGATGTTAATACCATTTTCCAATATAGCAGGTTTATAAGAAGATGATGCAGTTTGTCCTTTTATTGCAGCGTCAGTAGTTTCTATTTTTAATTCTACTGTCGTTGGCAGATCCACAGACAAAGGTTGATCTTCATAAAATTGTACATCCACTTCCATATTTTCTTTAAGTAATTTATTTTTTTCTCCCAACAATGATTTTTTAATTTGAATCTGCTCAAAATTAACTTGATCCATAAAGTGGCAATCGTTTTCATCTTCATAAAGAAAGTTGAATTTTTTATCGTCTAAAATTGCTCTTTCAACGCTGTCACTTGATCTAAATCTTTCATTTAGTTTAGTTCCTTTTTTTACACTTTTAAGTTCTACTTGGTTAAAGGCACCACCTTTCCCAGGTTTAACATGTTGAGTTTTTAATACTGACCACAAGTCATCTTTGTGTTCAATAACCATTCCAGGTTTAATTTCGTTTCCTAATATTTTCATTTTTATCTAAATCTATTTATAGCTGAAACAGGATCAATTTTCTTATTATTCCAAACATAATTTGAGCAGGCTACATAACTTGCCCCGCTTAATAAAATTTTTTTATAATTGGAACTATCAATTCCACCTATTGCAACGGTGGGCATATTATTTTTTTTTTTAGCCCAACGCAATATTTGTAAGTTAGCTCTAAAAGCAGTTTTTTTTGTAGATGATTTAAAAAAAGAGCCAAACGCAACATAATTTGCTCCAAGCTTTTTGGCCTCTTGCGCAAGCCTTTTTGAATTATGGCATGTTACTCCAATAATTTTATTTTTTCCCAAAATTTTTCTAGCATTGATCAAACTCATGTCTTTTTGACCAATATGACACCCATCTGCATTTATCATTTTTGCAACAAGAGGCTTATCATTAATTATAAATTTGACGCCATTTTTTTTGACTATTTTTTTAATTTTCTTAGATATTTTTAATAAATTTAAAGAAGATATTTTTTTTAGTCTTAGTTGAAAGTATTTTATTTTTTTTGTTTTTAACATCTTATTAAGATTTTTATAAAATTTTGGACCTCTTATGTTTTGAGGGGATATTAAATAAATATATCTTTTCAATTTTTATTAGGCTGTTAATTGTTGTTCCAAGTCCATACTCCATTTTGCTGAAGTAGAAAGTCCGTTCATTTTGGATCTATGGTTAAATATTTTTTGAGTTTTGTTTGTGTCTTTAATATCTTTTGCCCAATTTTTAAGAGCGCTCTGTTGTAATGCTCTTCCATAGGAAAAGCTCATTAAAAAATTTGTATCATTAATTTTATTTATTTCATTTAAATTTTGTGTTGCTTCAATTTCAGTTTGTCCGCCTGATAAAAATGTTATGCCAGGAACTTCTGTAGGTACATTTTCCTTTAAACATTTAAGAGTCATTTTAGCTATTTCTTGTGTGTTGATTTTATTTTTTGACTTGGTTCCGGGCAGTATCATATTGGGTTTTAGAATTGTTCCTTTAAGATTTACATTATGTAATTTTAATTCTTTATAACACTCTCTTAAAACTTCAGAAGTTACTTCATAACATTTATTAATATCGTGATCACCATCCATTAGCACTTCAGGCTCTACAATAGGAACCATTTTTGCTTCTTGAACCAAAGAAGCATATCTTGCTAGGGCATGAGCATTTGATTTAATTGCTAGTCCAGTGGGATATTTTCCAGAAATATTATATACCGCTCTCCATTTTGTGAATCTTGCTCCCAATTTATAATATTCAGTTAATCTTTCTCTAAGTCCATCCAAGCCTTCCGTAATTTTTTCTTCAGGTGAACCAGCTAATTTTTTTGCACCCGTATCTACTTTGATTCCAGGAATTGATCCAAAGCTTTTAATTAATTCGGGTATAGTTTTTCCAGATGAGCTTTTTTGTTTTATAGTTTCGTCATAAAGTATTACTCCGCTGATATGATTCTTCATACCCTCTGCTGAAAAAAGGGTTTCTCTAAATCTGAGTCTATTTTTGGAAGTTGATTCAACGTTCACACTAGATAATCTTTTTGTCATTGTTCCAGTGCTTTCGTCAGCAGCTAATATGCCTTTACCCTTTGCTACAATTTTTTTTGCTATATTTTCTATTTCACTCATTTATTTCTAAGGCTTTTATACCAGGTAAAATTTTTCCTTCAAGAAGTTCTAAAAAAGCTCCACCCGCAGTTGATAAATAAGTAAATCCATCAGAAAATTTAAATTTATTTATTGCAGCGATTGTGTCGCCTCCGCCAGCGATAGAAATAAGAGATTTAGTTTTAGTATTTTCAGATATTTTTTTTGCAATTTTTTTGCTTCCCATCGAAAATTCGTCAATTTCAAAATAACCAGCTGGACCATTCCACAAAACTGTTTTTGATTCATCTATTATCTTAGTTATATTTTTTAGCGTTTTTTCACCAACATCTAAAATTAGGTCTTCATCATTAATATCATCTAGATTTTTTAAAAGCCCTTTCGAATCATGATTCTTTGATGTGACTACATCCTCCGGTAATAAAAGGTTACAATTATTTTTTTTAGATTCTTTTATAATTTTTTCTATTAAGTTTTCTTGATCTTTTTCGAATATAGATTTTCCAATATTATGACCTTTATATTTTATAAAAATGTTAGCCATAGCACCAACAATAATAATATTTTGCATTTTTTTTATAAGGTTTATTATAACACCAGACTTCGTAGAAATTTTTGAACCTCCTATAATACAAGTCGCAGGTCTTTTAGTGCTTTCTGTTAACATTTTTATAACATTTAATTCTTCAATTAATTGATGGCCTCCAAATGAACTAATATGCTTTGTTATCTCAGAAACAGAGGCATGAGTTCTATGAGAGCAAGGAAAAGCTTCGTTCACATATATATCTCCAATTTTTGAAAGTTCCTTTGCAAAAGATTCTGAATTTAATTCTTCTTCTTTGTGAAAACGTAAATTTTCCAAGAGCATAATTTTTCCGTTGGGTATTTTTTTTGAATTTTCAATTACTAAATTACCGATACTTTCATTTAAAAACATCACGCTATGATTTACATATTCAGATAATTTTTTTGCAATTGGTTTTAGAGTTAATTGGGGAATGATTTTTCCTTTGGGTCTGCCAAGATGAGCAATAATTATTATTTTTGCTTTTTTATTCATTAGATATTTTATAGTTGGCAAAACTTTTTTAATTCGAGAATCTTCCGTTATAGTCTCGTCATTCATTGGAACATTGAAATCAACTCTTAACAAAACTCTTTTTCCTTCTATGTTAAGATTGTCATCTAACCGTCTTATTTTGATCATTGCTGAATTAAATCTTACCGAGATAATTAGCTAGGTCGCACATTCTACAAGCAAAACCCCATTCATTGTCGTACCAAGCAGAAACTTTAGCCATTTTAGTCCCTATCACTTTTGTTAATGAAAGATCTACTATCGCTGAATGAGGATTATGGTTAAAATCAGCGGAAACAAGTTTTTCATCACTTGTATCTATAATATTTTTTAACTCCGATTTTGATGCTTTCGATAATGAGTTATTTATTTCTTCCACAGTAAGATTTTTTTTAGACGAAAAAACAAATTCTACTAAAGAAACATTTGGTATTGGTACTCTAAAAGAAATTCCTTCTATTTTTCCTTTTAGTTCAGGAATAACATCACCAAGAGATTTTGTTGCTCCAGTAGTTGTTGGTATGATTGAATTAGGAGCAGCTCTTGCTCTTCTTAAATCTTTATGTGAATTATCCAATAATCTCTGGTCAGTTGTATAAGAATGTATTGTCGTCATAAATCCTCTTTCAATTTCAAAGCTATCATTTATTACCTTAGCAACTGGAGCAAGGCAATTTGTAGTACATGATGCTGCAGAAATTATTTGATCGCTATTTTTTAAGTTTTTTTGATTAACCCCAAAAATAATATTAATTGCTCCTTTGCATGGAGCCGAAACAAGAACTTTTCTCGCACCAGATTTAATATGCTGAGCTGATTTTTCTTTAGTATTAAATTTCCCTGTACATTCTAAAACAATATCTACTTTATGTTTTTTCCAGTTAATATTAGAAATTTCTGTTTCATGAATCATGTTTATTTTTTTTCCATTAATTTCAATTGCTTTTTCCGAATGGTCTATTTTAGCTTTTAGCTTTCCATGTATAGTATCGTGTTTTAATAAAAAACTACTAACCTCAGCATTTCCTCTATTATTAATAGCCACAACCTCTAAGTCTTTTCTGTTATTTTCAATAATAGATCTAAGAACCATTCTTCCAATTCTACCAAATCCATTTATACCAACTTTTATAGTCATAATTATTTACCTAACATTTTTTTGGCAATCATAACAACACTATCACTAGTTAAATTAAATTCTTCATAAATTGATTTATAGGGAGCACTTTTTCCAAAAGATTTTAATCCCAATGAAGCTCCTTCAGAATCAACATATTTTTCCCATCCAAATATACTGCTTGCTTCTATAGATATTTTTTTAGTATTTTTTTCAATAACTTTTTCTCTATATTCTTTTGGTTGTTTATCAAACAATTCCTGGCAAGGCATCGAAACTACTTTTGAGTTTATGTTAAGTTCTTTTAATTTATTTAATGCATCCATAGCAATTTCAACTTCTGAGCCGGATGCAATTAAAGTAATTTCAGGACTGGAATTAGTTTTTTTAAGTTCATAACCTCCAAGCGCACTCATGTTTTTGTTTGAGAAGACTTCAGTTACAAACTGAATTTTTTGTCTTGATAAAGCTATCACGCTGGGATTAGTACTGCTTTTTAAGGCCGTTTCCCAACACTCAAGTGTCTCAATTGTGTCAGCTGGTCTAAAAACATTTAAATTTGGTATCGCTCTTAAGCTAGCCAAATGCTCTATTGGTTGATGGGTTGGCCCATCTTCTCCTAAACCAATAGAGTCATGAGAAAATATATAAATAACTTTTAATCCCATTAAAGCTGACAATCTTAATGAGGGTTTGCAATAATCTGAAAAAATTAAAAAAGTTCCTCCATAGGGAATTATTCCTCCATGAAGTGCCATGCCGTTCATAATTCCAGCCATTGCGTGTTCTCTGACTCCATAGTGGATATAATTTCCGTTAAAATTTGAAGGTTTAATTATTGTAGAATATTTTGTTTTTGTATTATTTGAACCGCTTAAATCAGCAGATCCTCCAACAAGTTCTGGTAAATTTCTTGCTATATTTTCTAGTACAAAAGCAGAAGATTTTCTTGATGCTTCAGCTGATTTTAAATCAAAAATTTTTTTCTTCAAAGAGGCAATATGTTCATCAAAACCATGGGGAAGTTTATTTTTTATTATTCTAGAAATTTCATCTCTAATTTTCTTATTCTTTTTATTATAAATTGAATTCCATTTTTTTTCTTCAAGGATTCCTTTTTCTCCAATTTTTCTCCACTCGTTTAAAATTTCCTTTGGAATTTCAAAAGGCTTATGTTTCCATTTTAATTTTTTTCTGACTAGAGAAACTTCTTCTTCTCCAAGCGCCGCTCCATGAGAGGAAGCTTTGCCCGATTTATTAGGCGATCCGTATCCGATAATGGTTTTGCAGGAGATAATAGTAGGTTTCTTTGAACTCAAACTTTTCCTTATAGCTTTTGATATTTGTTTTTCGTTATGGCCATTAACTTCCTGAAAAGACCAACCATAACTTTCAAATCTTTTTTTATAATTATCAGAAACTGTTAAAGCGGTGGAACCGTCTATAGATATTTTATTGTTATCAAAGAAAACTATAAGGTTTTTTAATTTAAGATGACCAGCTAAACTCATTGCTTCATGACTTATACCTTCCATTAAATCTCCATCACTAGCAATAACGTAAGTTTTATGATTAACTAAATTTGAACCATATCTTTTTTTTAAAATCTCTTCAGAGATTGCCATACCAACTGCATTTGATAGTCCTTGCCCGAGGGGGCCAGTGGTTGTTTCTATTCCAGAATTTTTTATATATTCTGGATGTCCAGCACAAATGGAATTAAGCTGTCTAAAATTTTTAATATCTTCAATCGAAATGCTTTTGTATCCAGTTAGGTAAAGCAATGAATACAGAAGCATTGAACCATGTCCAGCGGATAAAATAAAGCGATCGCGATTTATCCATTCAGGATTTTTTGGATTAAACCTTAGGTAGTATTTAAATAGTACAGTAGCAACATCTGCCATTCCCATCGGCATACCAGGATGTCCAGAGTTAGCTTTTTGAACGGAATCTATTGAAAGAAATCTTATTGCATTTGACAAATCTTTGAAGACTGGATTCACTATAAAACCTATATAGACTTGAACGTATCAAATCAATAATATGATTTTTAATTAAATCAAATGAAAAATTACGAAGAAAAAGAAAAAAAATTAGAAAATGCTCTTAATAAATTGAACGCTCTATCAGGAAAGGTAGTTAAAATGAGCGAACATATAGATTCCTTAAATTTTGAGAAAAATCAATTATTAAGCGAAAAAGAAGAATCTGCAGAAAATTATCAAAGTTTGTCTACGCAGCACCAACAGTTAAAAAAAGAATTAGAAAAAATTAATAAGGATGTAAGTAAAAAATTTAGCGGAAAGAATAATATTAGTCAAAAAATTGATGAACTTAATCAAGAAACTGAAGACTTAATTGATGAGATTGAAAAATGGCAAACGTAAATATAAAATTTAATAATAAGGAATATTTGCTATCATGTGATGAGGGACAAGAAGAAAACTTAAAAGAATTGGCTGATTATTTAGATTCTAAATATAACAACCTTAAAAAAAAACTTGGAAACATAGGAGAAGGTAAGCTTTTACTTATCGCCGCAATACAGATGGTCGATGATTATTTTGATTTAAAAAAGAAAGTTGATATCAAAAAAAATGATTTTGAAAAACTATCAATAAAATTTAAGGAACTTAGGTCTTTAGCCATAAGCTATAAAGATGATAAAGAAAAAGAAATTGAAAAATTAAAGGATCAACTAAATGAATTTGAAAAAAAAATTGAAGAAAGTAGAGTTTCTTATGAAGAAATATTAGAAAAAACTACTAAATCAATAGAAAAATTCATTGAAGAAACTGAAAATGGGGAAGAAAAAAATATTCAATAGATGAAATATGGCAAGAATTATTTAAGAAATAAGTTTCTTTTAGAAAGAAAAAAAAAGCACTTAAGTGCAGATAAGTTTAATTTTCGTTTAATATTTAATTTAATAAGTAAACATTTTCCTAATAAGAAGATAATTATTGGCGGATATTACCCATCTAATTATGAAGTGAATATATTAAATTTTCTTGAAGATGCCTCAAAAAAAAAATTCACAATCGCACTGCCTGTCGTTCAATCTTCTACTTTAATGCACTTTAGAACGTGGAAATTTAAAGAAACACTTTATGTTAGTAAATTTGGCATATTAGAACCCGGAAACAAAAAAAAAGAAATTACACCAGATTTGATTATAGTGCCTCTCGTTGCCTTTGATGATCAGTTAAACCGAATAGGATATGGCAAAGGTTATTATGACAGAAGTTTAAGAAAAATTAAAAAATTAAAAAAAAAAGCAGTTTTTTTAGGAATGGCATATAATTTTCAAAAGTATAAAAACATACCAATCAATAAATATGATTTTAAATTAGACTATATTTTTACTGAACAAGGAATTATAAGTTCAAATAAATAAATTATGAAAATTTTGTTACTTGGCGATATCGTGGGTCCATCGGGAAGAAAAGCTATAAGCGAAAAACTTCCTGAACTTATTAAAGAAAAGAAGATAGATTTTGTTATTGTTAATGGAGAAAATGCTGGAGATAGGGGAGTTGGCATAACAAAAAAAATTTTTAATGAATTTATAGAAGCTGGCGCAGATGTTGTTACTACAGGAAATCATGTTTGGGATGAAAAAGAAGCTATGGAATTTATTATTTCGGAAAGCAGATTATTGAGACCCGAAAATTTAAATAAAGAATCCCCTGGCAACGGATATGGAATTTTTATTTCAAAAAACAAAAAAAAAGTCGCTGTAATAAATTTAATGGGAAATATTTTTATGAAAAAATCTGAAGATGTTTTTGAAGAAGCAAAAAAATTTATTAAAAATGTTAAGTTGAAAAAAGATGCAGATTTTATAATCGTTGATATGCACGGAGAAATAACCAGCGAAAAAATAGCCATGGGTTATTTGTTTGATGGAAAAGCTACTATGGTAGTTGGTACTCACACCCATGTACCAACTTCAGATCACATGATTTTAGAAAAAGGAACTGCTTATCAAACAGATGTAGGAATGTGCGGAGATTACAAGTCAGTAATTGGAATGAATAGAGATAATTCTCTTAAAAAGTTTTTAAAAGATTCTTCAGCAAAAAAACATTACCCAGCTCTTGGAGAGGCTACATTATCAGGGATTTTAGTTTCTGCTGATGACAATACTGGTTTAGCAAAAAAAGTTGAACCAATTATTTTAGGAAAATATTTAGAAAACAGGATATAATTTTATGGCAGGACACTCGCATTGGGCCGGAATTAAACATAAAAAAGGAAGAGCGGATAAACAACGATCCAAAATTTTTTCTAAGCTTTCAAAAGAAATCACTGTAGCAGCCAAATTAGGATCAAAAGATCCCAGCATGAATTCAAGATTAAGATCGGCAATACAATCAGCTAGATCATCGAATATGCCAAAGGAAAATATTGAAAGAGCAATAAACAAATCAGAAATAAATAAAAATATAAATTATAACACTCTTTTTTATGAAGGTTTTGGTCCAGAAAAAGTAGCAATTATTGTCGAAGCATTAACTGACAATAAAAACAGAACTGTTACAAATATAAGAAAAATATTTCAGAAATTTGGAGGCAACCTAGGAGAATCAGGAGCGGTTGCGCATCAATTCAATCAGAGAGGGATTATTAGAATAGATAAAAAAAAAATATCTGATAATGACATATTAGAGCTAGCAATAAATAGTGGAGCGGAGGACTGTTCTTCTGAGAATTTATATCATGAAATAATAACTACAAAAGAAAACTTTAATAAAGTTAAACTTAATATAGAAAAAAAAATTAAAGATTTTATTTCTTCAGGAATTGAATGGATGCCAATAAACAAAGTTTTATTAAACGAAGAAAAAACAAAATCTGTATTAAATTTTTTAACAATTTTAGAAGATGACGATGATGTTCAACATGTGTATGCCAACTTGAAAATAGATAATGCTAAGTTACAAAAGGCTTTAACAGCATGATAATTATTGGAATAGATCCTGGAGTAAGCGGAGCAATCAGCATTATGGAAAACAAAAAAGTAATTGAGATTCATGACATGCCAACAATGATCGATGGAAAAAAAAATAAAAAGCAAGTAAATGGATCTCAAGTAACAAATATTATCAAAGAAAAATTAAATCAAGATAAGGAAATTATAGTTGTTGTTGAGCATGTTAATGCAATGCCAGGCCAAGGAGTAACCAGCATGTTTAATTTTGGTCAATCATTTGGAGTAATTAAAGGAATTTGTTCTGCACTAAGTATACCTATTTATTTTGTTAGGCCCACAAAGTGGAAGAAGTATTTTAACTTGATTAAAACCAACAAAGACGCAAGCAGAACAAAAGTAATTCAAGTTTATCCCGAAATATCAAACCAGCTTTCTAGAAAAAAAGACTCAAATAAAGCTGATGCAATTTTAATTGCTAGATATTTCAACGATACTCAGCTTTAATATATAAAATCTACTCTTAGTGCCAAATTGATGACACATTTAGATGCACATTAGCTTTTATGGAACAAGAAGTAGCTACACAAGTTGTCGGACTAGGAGGATCAACAGATTTTTCTTTAATTCAACTTTTTGTAAGAGCAGATATAATTGTAAAATCAGTTATTATAATTTTAATTGCAGCTTCAGTTTATTCTTGGGCTCTAATTTTTGAAAAATATAAGCTTTTTAAAAAAATAGATAAAACAACAACCAGTTTCGAAGAAAAATTTTGGAAATCAAGATCTGCGGAAAGTTTTTTTAATACTCTAACTAATAGAGAAAAAGACCCTGTGGCAAATATTTTTCAAACTGCCATGAATGAATTGATAAAAACCAAATCTAAATCATCAGTCGTACAATCAGCCAGAGTAAGTAGAATTCTTGAAATTTCAGCAGATAAAGAAATTAAATTAATTGAAAAACATTTTACTTTTTTAGCTACAGTAGGATCAACTGCTCCCTTCATAGGTTTGTTTGGAACAGTGTGGGGTATAATGAATTCGTTTCAATCAATTGCTATTTCAAGAAACACAAGCTTAGCAATAGTAGCGCCTGGAATAGCAGAGGCTCTTTTCGCAACTGCCCTAGGTTTATTGGCGGCAATTCCAGCAGTTGTTGCTTACAACAAGTTTAACAGCGATTCAAAAAAATATAGTGCACGTATAGAAAATTTTTCCAAGAGATTTTTATCAATTATTTAAAATATATTTATGAGTTTTAAATTCAATCGTTCATCGAAAGAACCAATGAGCGAAATAAACGTTACACCCTTTGTTGATGTAATGTTAGTTTTACTTATTATTTTTATGGTAACTGCTCCTTTATTAACTGTGGGCGTCCAGGTAGATTTACCAGAATCGGCAGCAGATTCTCTTCCAGATGATCAAGAGCCTTTAACACTATCAATTAATTCAAAAGGAGAAGTGTTTATTCAAGAACATCAGGTGGTATTTGAAAAAATAATACCAAAAATTTTAGCTATTTCTAACAATAGAACGGATACAAGAATTTATGTAAGAGGAGATAGAACAATTAATTATGGAAGAGTTCTCGAGGTTATGGGTATGTTGTCAGGAGCAGGTTTTTCAAAGGTTGCTTTAATTTCTGAGCCATATCAAAATTAATATGACCAGAAGTATTTTTTTATCCTTAGTTTTTCACTCTGTTATGATTGTTATAACAGCTATTACTTTGCCTTTCATGACAAGATCTCCAATTGATTTACCCCCAATATTATCTGTTGATTTAATTCAAATAACAGATACTACATCTATTCCTTTCGCAGCAAAAGCTGCAAAAACTCTTGAAGAAATCAAAAAGAAAGAAGAAGAAAGAATAGTTTCGGAACAAGCTCCTCCATCTGAGAAAAAAAAGGAAAAACCAGACAGAATTCCTCTACCAGAAGATTTAAATAAGGAAAAAAAACAAATAGTAAAAAAAAAACAAAATCCCAAAGAAATTAAAGAACAGATAAGACAAGCGTCTGAATTCGAAAAAAAAGAACTATTTGATCCCAACCAAATAGCTGCCCTTATTGATAAATCTAAAGAAGACACCGCCGAAACTTTGAAGAAAAGCGACAAACTTACTCAAAGTAGTGTAAAAACATCATTTGCTACTGGTTTGACTCTGAGTCAAGAAGATGCATTAAAGGCACAAATTTTTGGTTGTTGGAGCTTACCTTTAGGATTACCATATCAAGAAAATTTATTAGTAAGAATTAAATTAAGGTTAAAGCAAGATGGTACTGTGCTAAGTCAGACAATATTAGATCACGCTAGAATGAATATGCCTGGACAAGGTTTTTATAAAGTCTTAGCAGAAAGTGCTCTGAGAGCTATAAGAATTTGTCAACCACTTAGAGTTCCACCTACCGGATATGAAAAATGGAAAGATATGCAGTTAAACTTTGATGCAAATGAAATGTTAAAAGGCTAATATGAAAAAATTACTATTAATTATTATTTGTTTATTTATCTTTAATAATAAAGCGTTTGCAGTAGTTGAAATTGATATAACTAGAGGAAATCTTGATCCTTTACCTATTGCCATTTCTCCTCTTCATATTGAATCTGGATCTAAAGATATAAAACAAGGTGGAAAGGTTATAAAAAATGTAGGGGAAGAAATAGCAAAAGTAATTGAAGTTAATTTTAAGAGGTCTGGTCTTTTTAATCCTTTAAAAAAAGAATCCTTTGTACAAAATCCTGACATAGCACATATTAAACCTAGATTTGAAGATTGGAGATTAATCAAAGCTCAAGCCCTTGTTACCGGCAAGGTTACTGTTTCTGAAGATAAATTAAGAGCTGAATTTAGATTGTGGGATGTAATTGCTGCAAAAGAAATGGCAGCATTAGCTTTCAGCACAACACCAGATAATTGGAGAAGAGTAGCTCATATAATTTCAGATAAAATTTACCAACGTTTAACGGGTGAGCAAGGTTATTTTGATACTCGTATAATTTATGTTTCTGAAACAGGACCAAAAACTGAACGCTATAAAAAACTTGCTATTATGGATCAAGACGGAGCTAACGTTAAATATTTAACTTTGGGAAATGAATTAGTTTTAACACCCAGGTTTAGTCCAACCAATCAATTAGTAACCTACTTATCTTATTTTAGAAACATGCCAAGAGTTTACTTACTTGATATTGAGACTGGAGTTCAAGAAGTTGTTGGCGATTTTCCGGGAATGACTTTTGCACCAAGATTTTCTCCTGATGGACAAAAAATAATCATGAGTTTTGCACAAAATGGTAATTCTGATATTTATACTATGAACTTAGAAACAAGAGAAGTTGAGAAAATTACTGATCATACTTCTATAGATACATCCCCTTCTTATTCACCTGATGGAAAGTATATATGCTTTAATTCTGACAGAAGTGGATTACAACAAATTTATGTAATGAGAAGCGATGGCTCAAATGTAAAAAGAATAACTTTTGGAAAAGGTTTATATGGAACTCCTGTTTGGTCTCCTAGAGGTGACTTAATAGCATTTACAAAAGTTCATAAAGGTAAATTTTACATTGGTGTTATGAGGCCTGACGGAAGTGGAGAAAGATTATTAACTGAAAATTTTTACCAAGAAGCACCTTCATGGTCACCTAACGGAAGAGTTCTGATTTTTTACAGAGAAACAAAAACAGATTCCGAAGGAAAAGGGTTTTCTGCCAAACTTTGGTCAATAGATTTGACCGGTTATAATGAGAGACGTATTGAGACAGAAACAGACGGATCAGACCCATCATGGTCGTCTTTATTGTCAAAGTAGGCATTTTTAGAGAAATTTAGACTTGCAACTTGAAGGTTATTTTGAAATATTGTGTTGAGTTTTTTAGTAATTTTTGAAAAGATCAAGTATAAATAGGAGATAAGAAGTATGAATTTAACAATGAATTTAAAGAAACTGTTGATAGTGCTGATTGCATGTTTTGCTTTGACAGCATGCGCAACATCAAAAAAATCAACTGGCAAAATGCAAGGGGACGTATACACAGGAACTGATACAGTAGAGTATTTAGCAACTGGAGTTAAAGATAGAGTTTTCTTTGCAACAAACAAATCAACATTAACAACCGCTTCAAGAGATACATTGCGTAAGCAAGCTGCTTATATGAGAAAGAAAAAAGATCTTACTTTCGCTATAGAAGGACATGCTGACGAAAGAGGAACAAGAGAATATAACTTGGCCTTAGGCGAAAGAAGAGCTAATGCAGTTAAAGATTATCTAATGACTTATGGTATTTCTGGCAGCAGACTATCAGTGATAAGCTATGGAAAAGAAAGACCAGTTAATTCAGGCTCTAATCCTTTAGCTTGGTCTCAAAATAGAAGATCTGTAACGGTTAAAGCTAAATAATTACAAAAATAATTTTATATTATAAAAAGACCTCCAATTACTTTTTTGGAGGTCTTTTTTTTGCCATTTTTTTACTTAGAGTATAGTACAGCACAATGCATAAAATTTTAAAAGATTCATTAAAAGTATTTTTAATATTGTTTTTTTTAAGCTTTAGTTACTTTAAAGCTTACGGCGATGAAATGGAAACAATTTTAAAACAGCTTGAAAGTTTACAAAATGATATTAAAACTTTAGAAAAAGCTGTTTATAGTCAAGATGTAACAACTAGCCGTTCTGATCAAAAAATTTCAAATAATAGTGATGACGTTTTAACAAAACACCTACTTAAATTATCAGAGTTAGAAGAGCAGTTTAAAATTTTAACAAATAATTTTGAAGAAATAAATTTTAAGTTAGATAAACTATCTACCAGAATAACCAAAGTACAAACTGATAATCAGATGAGATTTCAGGATTTGGAGTCTGCTAGTTTCAATCAAGATCCAACTAGTGCTAAAAAAAAGAAAAAGAAATTACCTGGTTCTAGTGAACCGCAAGATTTAGGAGGAGTTTCAGAATCAGATGTTGCTTCAATAGAACAAATTCAAAAAACACAATCTATAGAATCAGCAGGAACAGTTGTAACAGAAACTGCAGAAAGAACAGAAAAAATTTTACCAGATGACTCTCCTGAAAAACAGTATGAGTTTGCAAAAAGTTTTTTGAGAGTTGGAGATTATGAAACTGCAGAGTATGCATTAAAAGAATTCATTGATACAAATCCAAAACATAAATTTGCAGGAAACGCTCTATATTGGTATGGAGAAACTTTTAGGATAAGACAACTTTTCCAAGATGCTGCCAGCGCATATTTAGACGCCTATCAGAAATATCCCAACAGCAGCAAAGCTCCTATTAATTTACTCAAGCTTGGAACTATGTTAGTTCAAATTGGAGAAAAAGAACAAGGTTGTAATATGATAATTGGTGTCAAAAAACAATATCCAGAGGCAAATCAGTCAGTTATTCAAAAAGCAGAATATGAAAAGAAAAAATTTAGTTGTGAGAAGAAAAGCTAAAAAAAAAGAAATTGCTGTAAAAAATTCTAAAATAATAAAAGTTTACAACAGGTTTAAAAAAATAATTTTAAAAAATGTAAATAATGAAAGTTTTGCAATAGGAGTTTCTGGGGGCGCAGATAGCTTGTGTTTAGCTTATTTAAGCAAAATATATTCATCAGAATTTAGAAACAGAATTCATGTTCTTATTGTTAATCACAATCTTAGAAAAGAATCTTATAAAGAAGCTTTAAAAGTAAAGAAAATTTTAAAAGACAAAAAAATAGAAAGCAAGATACTTAGTTGGAATGGAAAAATACCAAAGAGTAATATTCAGAAACAAGCAAGAGATATAAGATATTCATTAATATTTAGTTATTGTGCAAAGAAAAAAATCAATTATTTAGTCACAGCACATCATAGAGACGATCAAATAGAAAATTTTTTTATTCGATTATTTAGAGGAAGTGGATTATCTGGTTTGGCATCAATGGCAGAAAATGTTAATTACAATAAGAAATTTAAAATTATAAGACCTCTTTTAAATATTAAAAAAACAGATTTGGAATATATTACACTTAAATATTTCAAAAATTATATTAAAGACCCTTCAAATGTGAATGAAAAATTTTTAAGAGTTAGAATAAGAAAATATAGAAAAAATATGAAAGCAGAAGGTTTAAATACTGATAATATTATAAAAACAATTAATAATCTTTTATCAGCTAACAAAGCAATGAATTATTATAAAAATAAAGCTTTTAATAAACATGTATCATTTTTATCAAAAAATAAATGTATTATTAATGAACAGATATTTTCTGACGAAGCTCAAGAGGTTATATTTAAATCATTCTCAGATATTTTATCCTTAGTTTCGGGAAAATATTATCCACCTAGATCAAAAAAAATTATGAGTCTAATTAATCGTTTAAAAAAAGCTGAATATAGCAAATCTACATTAGGAGGATGTATAATAGAAAAAAAAGATGGTTTTTTTCTAATCTCAAAAGAAGAAAGAGTTAGCGTTTCACCCTACCAGCCTTCAAAATGAAGAATATATCAAAATTTTTAAGTTAAATTGCCACTTGTTTACATAAAAATAATGCTTATCTTTACTGTAGTATGAATATGAAGAATTTAATGATGTGGGGTCTTATAGTCCTACTTGTTATGGGGCTTTTCCACCTATTCCAGAATCCAAAAAATAATACAGTTACAAACCAAGTTCCCTTTTCAAGTTTTTTAAAAAATCTTGATGATGGGCGAATTGTTCAAGTAGAAATTAAAGGAAATGTAATTGATGGAGTATTATCGGACGGAAGCACTTTTAGTACATACGCACCCAACGATCCTAATTTAGTAGAAAAGTTAACTACAAAAGGAGTCAGCATAACAGCTACCCCAGTTGAAGATAAAATGCCATCACTGTTAGGAATTCTTCTATCATGGTTTCCAATGCTTTTGCTTATAGGAGTATGGATATTTTTTATGCGTCAAATGCAAGGCGGCAAAGGTGGCGCTATGGGTTTTGGTAGATCAAAAGCAAAACTTTTATCTGAAGCTAGAGGTAAAGTAACTTTTAATGATGTTGCAGGAATAGACGAGGCAAAAGAAGAGGTTGAAGAAATAGTAGAATTTTTAAAGGATCCAAGAAAATTTAGAAGGCTTGGAGGAAAAATTCCTAAAGGAGCACTATTAATTGGACCTCCTGGTACTGGAAAAACTTTGCTCGCGAGAGCAATAGCTGGAGAAGCTAATGTACCATTTTTTACAATTTCGGGCTCAGATTTTGTTGAAATGTTTGTGGGCGTTGGAGCTTCAAGAGTTAGAGATATGATGGAGCAAGGAAAAAAAAATTCTCCATGTATAATTTTTATTGATGAAATAGATGCAGTTGGAAGAAGTAGGGGGGCTGGACTTGGTGGGGGCAACGATGAAAGAGAACAAACATTAAACCAGTTGCTAGTGGAAATGGATGGCTTTGAAACAAATGAAGGAGTTATAATTATAGCGGCAACAAACAGACCTGACGTACTAGATCCTGCTTTACTAAGACCCGGAAGGTTTGATAGACAAGTAGTAGTTCCAAATCCAGATATTGTTGGAAGGGAAGCTATTTTAAAAGTTCATATTAAAAAAATTACTATCGGACCAGATGTAAAACTAAGAACAATCGCTAGAGGAACTCCCGGTTTTTCAGGGGCAGATTTAGCAAACTTAGTTAATGAGTCAGCCTTATTAGCTGCAAGAAAAAATAAAAGAATAGTGACTATGTCAGATGTAGAAGAATCTAAAGATAAAGTTATGATGGGAGCAGAGAGAAGATCCATGGTAATGACCGAAGATGACAAGAAGCTGACAGCTTACCATGAAGGAGGTCATGCTATTGTTGCATTAAATGAAAAGGCATCAGATCCGATTCATAAAGCTACTATTATACCTAGAGGAAGAGCTTTAGGAGTTGTTTGGACTTTACCTGAAAGAGATAAATATTCTCATACTAGAGAGTATCTAGAAGCAAATATATCTAAGGCTATGGGGGGTAGAGTTGCTGAAGAAATGATTTTTGGCCATGAAAAAGTTACTTCTGGAGCTTCTTCAGATATTCAAATGGCTACAAAATTAGCAAAAGATATGGTTACAAAATTTGGAATGAGTAAAGATCTTGGCCCATTGACTTATGGAGCAAATGAAGATGAAATTTTTTTAGGAAGACAAATAGCCAGACAAGAACACATGTCAGAGGAAACTTCAAAAAAAGTTGATATAGAAGTTAAAAAAATAGTAGACGCAGGTTATAATAGAGCTAAAAAAATACTTACAGAGAAAATCGATGACTTACATAAATTAGCCAAAGCTTTACTAATTTATGAAACTCTAAGCGGTGATGAAATAAAAGATTTGATATTAAAGAATACTCAACCAAAGAGAAAAAATGAAAAAGAAGAGAAAAATTCAGAAGAAACTTCAGCTTTGGGGTCTTTAGGTTTAAAGCCAAAACCAGTACACTAAATTTTAATGCGGAAATATTACACAAGACCGTGTAATTTCTATTATGGAAATTACGCAACCAATCTTATTAAAAAAAGGAAAGCTTTTTCGTTAACTGGAAATTCAAAAATAGCTTTTGACCAAGTTGAAATTTTTCAAAGATCCAGCAAAGGCACTGCTAAAAGTGAAATTTATTCTATTAAAGAAATAAAAAAATTTGAAAGAGAAAAAAATCTTATAATTAATCAAGATTTAAAAAATATAACCGCAAAAAGAAAAAAAATATGTGGAATTGAATTTAGCGAACCAAAAATTATGGGAGTGCTTAATATAACACCCGACAGTTTTTCTGATGGAGGGGTTTTTTTTGATAAAGAAAAAGCATTTGATCAGGCAAGCTTTATGTATAAAAATGGCGCAACAATCGTGGATGTCGGCGGAGAGTCAACAAGACCAGGCTCAAAGATAGTAGACACTGAAGAGGAATGGAATAGAATTAAAGATACCATAATCAATTTAAAGAAAACTTATCCTAAGATAATTCTATCCCTAGATACAAGAAAGTCTCAAATCATGAAAAAGGGAATAGAAAATGGAATTAACGTTATAAATGATGTTTCTGGTTTAGAATTTGATAAGAAATCTTTTGATTTAATAAATT
>Ga0208766_1000519_pt1 | contig 21089 bp, 18 predicted proteins | sample ETN01SmetaG_3_FD_185792 | JGI IMG/M metagenome (GOLD analysis project Ga0208766, IMG submission 185792) | Marine microbial and viral communities from oxygen minimum zone, Eastern Pacific Ocean - ETNP2014F12-01SV263 (SPAdes) (version 2) | ecosystem: Environmental > Aquatic > Marine > Oceanic ... | reverse complement strand
ATACGGCCTGAGATGCTAACATATAGAGTAGATTAATCGATTCGTAAGTTCCAATTTTGTCAAGTTCGTTCGAAAAATAGAACATAAAAATCAGACCAATAATTATTGCAATTACTGAGATGCTAATTCGTTTCCTATTTTCCACACCCATCTGACGCCTTTGTTTAATTTAATACTGTGGTTGTTTTGTTCTTTGGTGGGTCTACTATAGACTCTATAACTGCGCCATTTCACTTTTCAAACATTTTTTTAGTCTGTTTGATAGTTTCGCCTGCAGTAATTAGTGCATCTCCTGTTGAGTCCACGATATCTCCAACCTTGTCTGTAACTCCCTCTGCATTATCCACTGCCTTTTTTGCTAGATCTTTAGACATATCGGAAACTTTCTGAGCCAAAAATTTCAAATCTGCTAAAGCTTCATCTAAACCTAGTGATTCAATTGTATCTTTTTTCTTCTCAGACATGAAAAAGCAAAACAACGCTTATACTTAAAGTATTAGTATTTGTAAAAACCCTCGCCAGATTTCCTACCCAGCTTCCCTTCGATTACCATTTCTTCAAGAAGAGGACATGGCCTATACTTGTCATCTTTCATATCTTTGTGTAAAACTTTCATTATTGCTAAACAAGTATCTAATCCTATAAAATCTGCCAAAGTCAAAGGTCCCATTGGATGGCTCATTCCTAACTTCATTACTGTATCTACTGCTTCAGGTTCCGCCACACCTTCCATTACACAAAACATTGCTTCGTTAAGCATCGGTAACAGTATTCTATTACTAACAAAACCTGGAAAATCATTAACCAAAACTGGCACTTTGTGCAAATCTTCAGCTAATTTAAACGTTGTATCAAATGTATCATCACTCGTTGATTTTGCCCTAATAACTTCTATCAACTTCATAACAGGAACTGGATTCATGAAATGCATCCCTACCACTTTATCTGCTCTTCCACTTGCCTCAGCCAGAATTCCTATAGGAATACTAGAAGTATTTGAAGCCAGAATTGTCTTCGAATCACATAAAATTCCTAAATCTGAAAATAATTCCTTTTTAATATCTACATCTTCAATTATTGCTTCTATTATTATATCACAATTTTTTAACCCTTTTTTATCTAAAGTTGTTTCCACATTACCAAGAGTATCATCCATCTGCTTTTGACTTATGCGATCTTTGGAAACTCCCCCCTGAAGATTCTTATTTATTGTAGCTATTCCATTGTCTACGAAATCTTGTTTAATATCACATAAAGTAACTACTTTACCAATGGATGCACAAACTTGGGCAATGCCTGCTCCCATTTGTCCTGCGCCAATAACTCCTACACGTTTTATTTTCATTTTTCACTCAACATAATCATTATCGCATTCTGAACATGCATTCTATTCTCAGCCTGGTCAAATACTATTGAATTATCTGATTCCATAATTCCATCTGTAACTTCACGGTCTCTTTCAGCTGGTAAACAATGCATGAAAAGAGTCTCTTTACCTGTTAAACTCATCAACTTTTCATTAACTTGGAATTTTTTGAAAACCCTTTCACGTTCTTCAGCCTCTTCTTTTTGACCCATAGATGCCCAAACATCAGTGTAAATTACATCGGCTCCGTTCACAGCAGATACTGGATCATTAATAATTGTTATCTTAGAAATGCCAGAAGCACGAGCTTGTTTTACAAGACCTTCATCAGGTTCATAACCACTAGGACAGCAACAAACAAAATCTAAAGGAAATCTCATAGATAAATGAAGCCAAGAATGAACTATATTATTCCCATCACCCATATAAACTATTTTAGCATTTTCAATATCTTTTAAATGCTCCCAAACTGTAAAAATATCTGCCATTATTTGGCAAGGATGATTATAATCAGTTAAACCATTAACAATGGGAACTGTAGAATGCTCCGCTAGTTCAAGTATATGCTCATGATCAAACAAACGTGCCATAATTATGTCATTATATCTGCTGAAAACTCTAGAAATATCCTTAATTGCTTCTCTTTTCCCAATTCCTATATCATTGGGTCCAAGAAATAATGCGTGACCACCCATCCACTCAAAACCTGTTTCAAAGGAAACTCTAGTTCTAGCCGAGGGCTTAGCAAAAATCATAGCTAGTGATTTATTATGAAAACTTTTGTGATCTTCCCTTTTATGAAACTTACTTTTAACTATCTTTGCTAATTCTAAAACATCCCATAATTCTTCTCTACTGTAGTCTGATATATGAAGAAAATGCTTAACTGACATCTAATCTCTATCAATTCTTGGCGCTAAAAGGAACTTAACATTACCTTGAGCTCCAGTGACATCATCTACTGCTAAATCTGCATCTATTTTGACAGGGAGATCGGATCCTAACATAATATGCAATATACGATCTGCTGGAAGTGAATTAACCATCAATGAAAAATATTCTAAAGAGAATAATGATGTACAATCTTCTGAAGAACTTAACTTTTCAAGCTGATCCTTTCCTAAAGATAAATCTACTCTATTTTGATTATCACCCTCACAGACTAATCTAAAACTATCTTTAGATGTTGAAAGTGCTATATGGTCCGATACTGCCTTAGATGCTTTGATACCCTGACCTATCTCGCCAGAGGCCACACTTACTGTAGCTGGTAAATCCAATGAGGGTACTTTTGGATCTGGCATCCCTGAAGTGTCTAACAAAGGCATAGCCCTTGTCAAATTTCCTATGTTGACAATCAGTCTGTTAAGTTCATCATCTTTTTCTAAAATAACCATTTCGTCATTCCTAGCCATAGCTAAAACGCTCTTGAATTTATCTATATCTAAACCCATTTCAATATCTTTAACTTCAAAACTATCGAATGCCGATTTCATAAGATTAGACTCAATCATTGCTACATGAGACGGATCTACTGCTTTAACTTGAAGACCATCTTCACTAACATTTATCTTTGCTTCATCAACTAATGAACCCACGGTTCCGATAAATTCTTTCAGGCTATCTGCTTTAATTCTGGCTTTAAACACTACTTACCTCTAGTGTCGATTGGTGACCGATATTTAACTATTGTTTATGATTTTATCATTAGCATTAATCTAATATACTTGGCCCCGATGAATCATTAGTTTTACTCGTGGAGGAGTTTTTTGTCAGAAAAAGATTTGAAAAAAGGCACAACGACTATCGGATTAGTCTGTAAAGACGGAATTGTAATGGCTACAGAGATGAGAGCCACAATGGGAAACCTCATTGGACACAAAACAACGCAGAAGCTTTTCAGAATATCAAACAATATGGGATTAACCGTTGCAGGACTAGTAGGAGATGCACAAATGCTTGCAAGATGGTTATCTGCCGAGGTTAAACTTTACGAACTAAAAAATGGAACAAATATGTCATTAAAAGCTGCATCTACACTAATGGCAAATATTATGAATGGTAGAAGATACATGCCATTTTGGGTACAATTATTACTCGGTGGAATTGATTCCGATGGTGGACACGTGTATTCACTTGACGCAGCTGGCGGATCAATACCTGACAAATTCCAGACTACCGGATCAGGTTCACCATTTGTTTATGGTGTTCTGGAGGACAGGTTTAAGGATAACATGTCTGTAAAAGAAGGGAAAGAACTGGGAGTTAGAGCATTGACTGCAGCTATGAAAAGAGATTCAGCTTCAGGTGATGGCATATCTATGTGTGTTATAGATTCAAAAGGATATCACAAAGTTCCTTTTGAAGAAATAGATAAAATTCAAGCTAATTTGTAGGCAAAAGCCAACAATTAAGGAGGTCAAATGGCCGTAGAGGACGTAATAAAATTAGTAAAAAAAGTCGCAACAGAAGTCATTCCGGATACCATTACATTTACAGATGTAAAAGTAGAAGCTTCAAATGTTGTTCTATACACTCCAAATTTAGAAATTTTCTCTGATAATAATGATTTAATTAGAAAATTAGCTCAAAATGTCAGAAAAAGAATAGTCATCAAAGCTGATTCTAGTGTGAGAAAACCTATTATATCTGCAAAACAGAAGCTTAAGGAGATAATGCCTGATGAAGCTGGTATCGTAGATACTCGCTTTGATGAGACTAATGGAGACGTAATACTAGAAGCAACAAATCCTGGAAGAGCCATTGGAAAGCATGGAGTGGTCCTAAACCAGATTAGAAGAGAGATTGGATGGAATCCTGTCGTGATAAGGTCTTCACCAATGGAATCAAGAACATTAAAAGACATTCGAAATTATATGCTTGAGGAAAAAATAGCTGAAGGGCGGAAAAAATTCTTAACGAGAGTAGGGAAAAAGATTTTCAGAGACACTATTCCTGGAGAACAACATGTAAGAGTTACAGCTCTTGGTGGATATCGGGAGGTTGGGAGATCTTGCCACCTTTTAATGACTAAAGATAGTAAAGTCTTGATAGACTGTGGATTTAATCCAGGTAACGAAAAAGAACCTAGCCCCTTTTTGAGTGCTCCTGAAGTTACCCCTTTGGAAGGAATTGATGCAGTAGTACTAACTCATGCGCACTTGGACCATTCAGCCTTGTTACCAATGCTGTTTGTTTATGGTTTTGATGGCCCTATCTATTGTACTCCGCCAACGAGGGAACTAGCTTCATTATTACAAAATGATTTTATAAAAATTCAGAATTCTGAAGGGAAAAAAGTACCATATAATACTGAACAAATACGTCAAGCAATAAGAAATACCATACCCCTAAATTATGGAGATACTACTGATGTTTCACCTGATTTAAAATTGACTTTTCACAACTCAGGCCATATTTTAGGTTCTGCCGCTGCACATTTTCACGTAGGAGACGGACAATATAATCTTGTTTTTTCCGGAGACATCAAATTTGAAAATACATGGCTATTTGATAGGGCTGTGAACCATTTCCCAAGACTTGAAGCTTTGATTATGGAATCTACATACGGAGGTTACAATGATTTTCAACCTGCAAGAGAAGAAGGTTCACGGACACTATATGAAATAATCAATAGAACTGTTGAGAAAAAGGGTAAAATTCTGATACCTGTATTTGCAGTAGGTAGATCTCAAGAAGTAATGCTCGTTTTGGAAAAATTACATTCTGAAGGAAAGCTCAAGGACATGCCAGTATATCTTGATGGGATGATATGGGAGGCAACGGCCTTACACTCGGCATATCCTGAATATCTCAATAATAATTTACGAAACAAGGTTTATCAAAATCAAGATAATCCATTTAGATCAGAAATATTTAACAAAGTAGAAAATAATGATATGAGGCAGGAAATTTGTGGTAGAGAGGAACCTGCCATTGTTTTGGCCACTTCTGGAATGGTAAACGGAGGGCCAGTTATGGAATATCTTAGACACTGGGCGCCTGACTCAAAAAGTACCATGGTATTTGTAGGATATCAAGCTGCAGGAACTATGGGGCAACGGGTTCAGCAAGGTGCAAAGGAAATACACCTGCATGATCGTGAAAAAGGAGGAACCATACCTGTAAAAGTTAACATGAATATTGAGACATGTGAAGGATTCTCTGGACACAGTGACAAAAGACAATTAATGAGATATCTAAGAACAATAAGGCCAAGACCAAAAATTGTTCTACTAAATCATGGAGACCCTCAGAAGTGTGAACAATTTGCTAATGACATTAGAAGAAAGGTCCGATTAGACGCCAGAGTACCTAGCAATCTAGAAACAATAAGGTTCATGTAATATGAAAAGTGTTGAAGAGAAAATTATTGAAGTTTTAGATGAATTGGAGAAATGGGAGAGGCGTAAAGAAAAAGTAAAGGAAAGGTATGCTAGAGGAGATGCTGATAAAACTGAAATTGAAAGAATTAATGAACAGGTTACACATTACAAAAATCTTTTGAGTGATATGAAAAAGAAAATGAACAGTACTGATATATCAAGAACTATAGCAAGATATGGGAACTAATAATTAATATCCTTTCGTTGCTACTACTATAGTAGGTGAGGTGGCAGAGCCCGGCTATGCACACGACTGCAGATCGTGACCACGGGAGTTCGAATCTCTCCCTCACCACCACTACATTCTTTCTGGAGCATCAATACCCATAATACCTAGAGCTTCAAACAGCACTCTTTTAGCTGAAAAAACTAAATTTATTCTTAATGACTCATTAACTTCTCCAATTACTTTACAATCCCTGTAAAAAATATTGAACTGCGAAGATAATTGATGAATATAATTAGGTATATTATGTATAGCAAGCTTAGTAGCTGATAATTCGACTATTTGTGGCCATTTAGCCATAATTCTGATTAAATCAATTTCAGATTCTACCAAATCTCCTTCCATTTCTATTTCAGGAATATTTCCACCATATTTATTCAGTATAGAATACATTCTAGCATGTGAATACATTGCAAAAGGAGCTGAGTCTCCCTGTATACTAAGTGCATCATCAACATTAAACGTAAAACCTTTCTCTGGTTGAACTTTAAGAATATTGTATCTTAAGGAACCTATTCCTATTTTCTCAGCAAGTATGTTTTTTTGCTCAGAATCCATATCAACCTCTTTCAGCCTTTCTAGAGAAGCTTGAACTATTTTTTCCATCATATCATCTAAGTAAACAACACGACCAGCTCTCGTAGACATTTTCCCCCCAGGGAGATTAACAAATGAATAAAACAAATTATCTGGCTTAGATGAGTCTAATTCATCTAGTGCAATGTTGAGTAAAGTACTTTGAAGTTTATGATCTTCTCCTAATATATTCAGAGCTCTTGGAAACCTTTCAAATTTATTAAGATGGTATGCAATATCCCTTGTAGTATACAAACTTAAACCATTATTTCGCGTAAAAAAAAATTTTTGATTACGCCCAGCTATATTTTTGCCTTCCAAATCCAAATAAAAAGCGCCTTCTTCTTCTACACAGAGGTCACTCATTTTTAAAGATGCAATAACCTTATTCACACTATCATCAAGAATCAAATCAGATTCATGGAAATATGAATCTGCCTCGGCATTCAATCTTTTAAGAGAAGAACGCATCCCAGAAAGCATCATTCCAGCTGCACTTTTAACTTCAGCTAAAGCGTCTTTATCTCCACTTTCAATGAGCTCCATCTTTTCATAAATTTGAGATTTAACTTCATCGCTATTTTTTAACGCATCAGAAGCTTGTCGATAACATTCCACCAACTTATGATCCTCCTTTTCTGAATCACTACCCTCATAATTCTTAATCCCATATGCTACTGTAGCTGCTTGTCTTCCTGTATCATTTACATAATACTCTGTAGAAACATCATATCCATTGTATCTAAGAAGTCTGGCAATACTATCTCCAATTATAGGATTTCTAGCTCTACCCATGTGGAAAGGCCCAGTTGCATTTGCTGAAGTGTGTTCTACTAAAATAGATTCATTCTTAGAAATTCCTTTGCCATAATCATCCTTTAAAATATCATTAAAAACATTTAATACTAATGAATCCCAATCTAAAACTATATTGCAAAAAGCCTTGACAACAGAAACTTTCTTGACTAACTTAATATTTGACACTAAACTTGACACATCATTTGCAACTTCTTCAGGACTTTTCTTCAGTACTTGAGCTCCTGGAAAGCAAATGATTGATAAATCTCCCTGAATAGGATCTTCATCAATAGGAAGTTTAGGAAAATTATTATCTTTGAATATTTGTTTAATATTCAAAATTACTGAATCTTTAGCTTCCTTTAAAGTTCTGCTCACTGTTGTATGTAAATATCAGTTGTTTTAAACCTATCCAATATATCTTGGAATCGAATTACTACTATCAGTTGGAACCTGCTCAGTTACTTTCTGCAGTTCTTTTTCAAGTGAAGCTGCTTCTTCAAGCAAAGGTTTAGGATCCAAATCAATCTCCAATAATAATTTATCTATAGCCTCTATAATTTTTGATGCAGCACGTGCATCTGGAATATCCTCTTCAACTTCTGCAAGAAGACCTAATACATTAATAGAACGCAATCTACCCTCATTCAACATCACACCTGTAAATCCCCCAATAGTTCCAAACTCAAAAGGTGTAACCTTTGCATCACTTATCCAATCTTTTGAAGCTTCTGTGGATGTTATACCATATACAATAGAATCTTTTTCGTCACCATTAGGAGGAACTGAAAAACCTTCACCAGTTATGAAACTTGTGCAACCTTTATCTTTCGCCCAATCAAAAATACAACGAACTAAAGCCTTTGTTATAGCTGTAGGAGGGACAAAATCACTAACACATATTACTATCTGGTTACATTTACCATTATTACATACCTGTTCACCTGCATACAATCTCATCGGGTGATTAGGGACGCCGTCCTTAACTACTGAAATAGAGGGAAAATTATTCCCATCAATGATTCCTATTTGCTCTAATTTAAGATTATTAATAAGGAAATTAGCTACAATATTGCCTACCAAACCAACACCTGGCAAACCACAAATAAAAGTTGAACCTTTAAGATCTTTTTCAGTGGTCAGATGTATATTTATTTGATTACTCATAGAAGTTCATCTAAATCAGCATCTTCATCAAGATCAGGTAAATCAGAATCATCATCTAATAAGTCACCTAAATCATCATCTATTTCCTCTTCGTCATCAGAATCATTGAAATCTTCTTTCAATGAACCTCCTCCAACAACCTTTAGCCTAGTCCAAAGAGAAAATTCAGTTATATCACTACGGTTTGCAAATCTCTTTGCATCACTTACTGTTCTAAATTTGCCAAGGACGGGATCGCCTTCACCAGGCTCTGCAGGCAACATTACGTATCTCTCTTTATTCACAATATCGCCAACAAGAAGACGGACTGCTTTGAGCACTTCAGGATTTGATTCAGACATATTTAACTCTAGCACTCCTATCTAACCACGTTTAAATACTTTTATGGTCTCTTTATTTGGAAACCAAAGCAGTTAATTAATGCCTTGTTTCACTATAATTATGTCTAGTCGTAAATCACTTGTATTGAGAGGTGTAGCAGAGTGCGTTACAGAGAATGAACTAGATAAATTACTTTCAGAAAAAAAGAATCCAAAGGCCTATATTGGTTTCGAACCATCTGGATTACTACATGCGGGATCTTTAGTTCCAATGTTAAAATGCAAGGATCTTGTAGACGCTGGTTTTGAAGTAACCATTCTTTTGGCAGATTGGCATGGATACATTAACGATAAACTTGGAGGTAAATGGGAGAATCTAAACGCAGGTGTAGAATATCAAAGACAAATGTTCTCAGTATTTACTCCTGGTGTAAAATTCAAGACTGCTAGTGAGTTGGTTAAGGAGGACGGATACTGGGAAATGGTTCTTCGAGTTTCTAAGGCAAGTAGCTTAAAGCGAATGAGAAGGGCTCTTTCAATAATGGGAAGAGATGAAACAGATGGAGATAAAGACATGTCTAAATTTTTCTATCCGGCTATGCAAGCTACAGATATCTATGCCCTGAAAGCTGACTTAGCATTAGGTGGAATGGACCAGCGCCATGCACATATGCTAGCAAGAGATGCTGCCGAAAAATTAAAACTTCCGAAACCTGTTGCCCTACATACTCCCCTTCTTGGATCCTTATCTGGCCCTGGAAGAATGGATACTGATACAAAAATGTCCAAATCTGACCCTACTGGGACCCTGCTGGTTCATGATAGTAAAAAAGTTCTAACTAAAAAATTATCAAAGGCATTTTGCCCAATGGAGAGAAAAAGTAACCCTATTCTTGACATATGGCAGCACTTGCTCGCTCCTGCAATGGATAAAATTATAATTGAAAGGCCTGAGAAATTTGGAGGTAACCTAGAATTTGATTCGTATAGCGATTTAGAAAAATCTTACCTCTCAGGTTCCTTGCATCCCCTAGATCTGAAAAATGGTACAGCCTCAGCCCTTTTCCAATTAATAGAACCAATGCAAGAGGCGTGCTTATCTAAACCTAATAATTACGATACCTTAGTATCTGCTATTCAATAATTTTAGCGGAACTTCTGAAATTTCGGGAATACCATAGTTGCACATCAATCCTTTTTGTACACCTTAGTGCCAACGATGATATGCTGGATGACCTTCCTTAACTGCAACAAAAAGACCTCTACCCGTTGCACAAGTTTTACCGTCTGCTTTTAACTCAATAATAACTTCAGCTCTATCCTCTTGTAAAGCTAAAACTCTACTCTTTAACTGTAGTTTTGTACCAAATGGTGTTGGCCTCTTTAATTTAACTTCATATTGTGCCGTAACTGTACATTGTGGTTTGTCCCAACCATTCTTGTCCATTATTGCTACTGCTGCAGTCCAATTACCGTGACAATCTATCAACGATCCAAGAATTCCTCCATTAATTACACCTGGAAAAGCTTGATGTTTTTCATCACATTCGAACTCCATCTCTAATCCATCTTCAGTTCGATAAGATTTAATCCGTAAACCGTCTTTATTTGAAGGTCCACAACCAAAACAAATAGACTTTGGAGCATATTCCTCCTGAACTGAAAGATTACTCATGATAAATCCTTAATTTGTTCCTCTATTAAATTTGCGGCATATTCTAGCGTTTTATCATCAAAACTAAACTTTGCACCTGCAGCTTGATATAATTCAGGAAGTGTAGCATTGCCTCCTAAACTTAGAGCTTTTCTGTAATCTTGTATTGCTTTCTTTTCATCTTTAAGTGAGTTACCCCATATTTGTATTGAACCAAGTTGAGCCATACCATATTCTACATAATAAAATGGAACATGATAAATGTGCAATTTATTATGCCATCCTGTAGCAATTATATCTTCACACTCGCTATAATCAATATGTTCAGACATTTGGAACCTTTTCCATAATTTTGTCCATTCCAAATCACAATTGTCTGGATTCAAAGCCTTTTCAGGATTTGTATATGCCCAATGTTGGAATGCATCTACAACTGCCATGTATGGCCAAAACATTATTATTTTTTCAAGGTGCTCAATCCTTGCCCTTCCAGACTCTTGTCTTGTGTAAAAGCCACCATCCTTTTCAGTCAAAAAAGGTGAAGCTAAAAGCTCCATAGCCATAGAAGCAACTTCCGCAAATTCCATCCCAACATCTCTTTGACTGGAATATGGTAAATCTGCAGATTCAAAAACGTGGAAAGCATGCCCTCCCTCATGAATCATTGTTTGAACATCACTATGGGTACCAACGGCATTCATAAAGATAAATGGAAGACGCTGGAAAGGATACTCTGTACAATAACCTCCTGGAGCTTTACCTTTCCTATTCCCTAAATCAAGTAAATTTTTCTCACGCATTATTTGAAAGTGTTTTCCTAGAACTGGATCTACCGAATTGAAAATATTATGACACTTCTCTTCTAACTCTTCGGCATCATTGAATGGAGCTAAAGCATCTCTCCCAAATATATCAACACTCAAATCCCAAGGTTTCAATTTATCAAGGCCCAAAGCCTCTTTGCGGTTCTTTAGTAATTTATCTGCTAAAGGAACAATTACCTTCTCAATTGAATTGTGAAAAGTTAAACAATCCTCTGGAGTGTAATCAAATCTCTTAAGGTATTCCCATCTCCATGCTCTGTAATCTTCATAGCCTGAATTCTTTGCTATTGACATTCTTATTTTTAGAACTTTTTTCCAAATATCATTAATGGATTTCCGATCCTCAATACGTCTATTTGCTGCTAATTTCCATGCTTTCTCACGCTTATCTCTATCAGTTTCTAGCATAACTGGCGACAATTGCGTGAGTGTTAGTTCTTCATCATTCCATTTTACAGTTTGGGAACCTATTATTGCATCATATTCCTTGGATAATTTTGCATCTGAAGTCAAAAGTGGAAGATTTTCCTCTGAAAACAACTCAACTTCACTTTTCATTCCTCTTAATGGGATGTCAAAATTATCAGGAGATACTTCTGACTTGAGAAATTTAATTTTTAGAACCTGATTTCTAGAACTAACATTCTCACTTATTTCTTCAAGAAATTTATGAAATCGGGCCTTAGCCTCTTCATCAGTAGTGTCAACAGTTGTTGCAATATAAACTGAAGTACCAACTTCACCTATCAATTCAGACAAATTAGACCAATATTTCATCCAATCTGAAACATTTTCTAAAGTCAAATTATGATCTTCTAAGTAATCAAAGAAAGGAATATAATTATTCCATGACCAATCCTTCATTTGGCTGCTATCTTTTGGTAAAATATGGCTCATAATAAACCAAAAAGGATGCTCTATTTTAGAATCTCTTTACTTTACTTTAAGAACTTTAAAAGTTGTTGGGCCCACTTTAACTTCATCGCCTTCTTTAGATCCTTCAAGTGACTTGCCTATTGGGTTAGATAATGGTATTTTACCTTGTGGAATATTCGCATCTTCTGGATTTACTAACTCAAAGGTATGCTCTGTTTCTTTTGATAAATTCTTGACAACAAGACTAGTCCCAATCGATGCACCTGAAATATTACTGGTTCCTTCTTTCGTAGGTTCTGGTTTATTCAAACTTTCAATACGGGCTTCCTTAATCTTCTCCTCCAAATCCTTGTTACTATCTGAAAGTTTCTGAGACTCAGCATTCATCTCATCTGCAAGTTCCTTTTCTTTAGGAATCTCAATTTCCATAGCCTTAATTTTGCGCTCTGTGTCTTCTTCGCTTCCTATAGTTGTCCCCTGCAGGAAGTCTAAATCTTCCTTCAATTTCTCATGTTCTGTTTTTTCAGCTTCGAGTAATCTTTCAGCTTTATTGCGATCATCAATGCTAATATTAAGTTCAGCCTTAGCATCTTCAAATTGCTTCTTCAATGTTTGCATAACATTGCTAACTTGTTTGGATGCATTTTCTAATGCAGATAAATCTTTCTGAGTTTTTTCCTTACTCCTTACTTCTATTTTTAATTCATCTTCAATCTTCTTATTAGATTCTTTTTGACTATCTACTTGCTCGTGCAATTCCTTAAGAGAATCCGTCATACCTAATATTTCATTCTCTTTTTGTCTGAACTGCTCACTATTCTGCTCAAGCTCAATAATAGTTTGTCTTTCTATATCTAATTCATTCATAGTTAAAGACGCCTTTTCTCTGGCCTCATTGAGTTCTTTCTTAGCTTTTTCTAAATTTGTAGTTAATGTAGTAAATTTATCATTTATTCGTTTCTTGTTCTTTCCCATCAATTTCACCTCTCTATCGAGTTCTTTTCTCCTGTTTATTGCTTCATTTCTTTCAGCTAGAGCTGATTTTTCCCTTTCATTAGATTCGAGAGTATTCTGTTCCAACTCCATAATCTCTTTTTCTAAATTATTCTTCTCTCCAACTGTTTTGTCATAAGATGCTTTCACTGAATCATATGACTCAAGAGCATTCACTGTATCTGGTTTTTCTAATTTAAGCTTCCTTTCAGCATCTACCGCTTTTGTTTCAGCATCATCACTCATAGTCCTTAGTGAACCTATTTCTCTTGTCATTCTATCACTGAGACGCATATCATTTTCGTGCTTAGTTCGTAAATCTTCAATCTCTTTCTCAAGATTGCCTTTTGCTGAAATATCATCTTGTAATTCTTTTTCCGCCATCCTAGCTCTTTTCTCAACTTCTGATGTAGCTATTCTGGCAGTCTTTAATTTTGATTCCAATGAACTGTTAAGCGTATTAACGCTCTGATTTAGGGCAGTTATTCTATCAAGTTCATTTTCTAAATCTTCTATTCCGTCATAATCTATATCATTAGTTGAAGATCTTACATCTTCAATTCTTTTTTCAGCTTCCTTTAATCTTTCTTCGGTATCTTCAAATTCCTGCATTAATTCTTTACTTTTTTCCAATTCTCCATCATGAATTTGCTGCTGCCTTTCTATCAATTCTTGCTTTTTGAGAATAACTTGCCATTCCTCATCAATATTACCTAAAATATAGAGCGTGCCGCCACCTGTAAGTGCTGTACCCATCAAAACTATAATGAAACCAATACCTGGGCTCCATGAGACTGAACCTAATCTACCTGTAACTCTGTCTGCTTCACCTGCTTTTAACTGAACATATTCTTCACATGTTCCTTCGCCAAAGAAATTAAGGATATTCTTGAGACAACCTAATTCTTTATTCGAACCAGATCCGTCAGTATCTGTGGTTGAAAGAGCAACTTCATCTTGTATAAGCGCTTCAGACCAAGTAGTGTAAAACAAAAATGTAGACAAAAAACCAACTATAAGCACAATTATTGCAAAATATTTCAGATTCTTTAATGCACTTCTAAGTGTATTTTGGTGAAGACTGCTAACTGCATTATTTGCCATATAGGCTACAACTAATGCTAATAATCCTGCAGCATATGCAGTCATCTTTGCATTTTTTGATGAATCAATCTTGTTCAAACAATAAGTACAATCTTGACTATCATAATTTACAGATTCACTACTTCCTGTAGTGTCTGTGACCTCATAAGAATCTAAATAATAATTATATTGAAATGTGTTGTATTGCGTTTGATTACCTGTTTCTGGATCTACAGTTTCTCTAGCCCCATCAATTACAAACCACTTGCCATAATCACCCGTACTATTAACTGAAATTAAAATACAAAGAAATGTAACAGCTGCTACGACTTGTATCTGTTGTAATTGTTCTTTCATGGGAGTTGTTTTCAACAGACCTTCTATTTAAAGTTTTTGATTTTAATATGGCTAGTTTGTGCATAAATGGGTCAGATAACATTTTAATGGAGTAGTCTGTGAACGGCTATGAAGGTCTGCCCTGTATGTGAGATGGAGGAAGAGGATGATGCTCTCACATGTAGCATGTGCGGATCTGACTTTGAAGCTGAGAAAGAAGAAGCTGCACCTCAAGAGACACCTTCAGAAAGTACTGATGACATAGCTTCTGATATTGCTGAATTGGATAGCATTAATACTGAAAGTGGTACAAAAGATGAAGAAACCGATGAATTAAATGAAGAAGAAAAATTACTAGAAGAAACATTGAATGCTAGTGTTACTAAGAGTTCTAACGAAAAATCAGAAAATGCATTATCCACATTTACCGATCAATTTGCTGAAATAGGAAAAACATTCGGCAACTTAAACAAAAAGCTAGATGGAATCTTCCTTACAAAAGGTGAAATAAACTACATTGCGCCACTAACTATAGTAGTACTTTCAATTCTACTTCTATCTGGTGTAATTGGTTTAGCTGTTTCTACTGTGCCTGGCACTGATCAGGAATCCACTGATGGATACAAACCTACTACTCCTTATAATAAAGAAATCAATGGAATTAGTACACTCATTGGAAGAGGTGTTGCGGAACCATTCTCTGGTGAACCATTCAATTGTGAAATATGGGATAGTCAGGTATATGAAGAATTTCAAGAAGTAAATGATGATGGATATTATATTCAGATAACTGACCGTAATGAAAATGGAACTGTTGATGATGAAGAAAGATATGGCTGTCCAGTTAATATGAAATTCATTAGTACTTTTTCATTTATCGTTCTAAATCTATTGTTACTAACCACTTCATTTTATATTTACAACAAAGTATCAAACACTGCAATTGTTATGCCTGTGTTAGGTTTTGCAATTATTGAAACTATTTTATTTGCAATATATGGAGGATTGCTAAACAATGTTATTTTCGCCCTTGGATTAACGATTGGCCTTGTCTGTACTGTAGTACTAATCGTAGCTGGTGGTGTCCTTCTAATAAGAACATCATTAGGAAGGCCTCTCGATGACCCACCTAGTTTAACCTTTTACATCTTCATAATCGCTGCTGCACTGCTTTTCTCATCTGTATTTTACAATTATTCACTAGGACCCTATGCAATATGTGACGGAGAATATACTTCCTCTGAATTCCTAGATTTGAAAAATAATGTTCCCGAGGATTTAAGAACTGAGTGTCAAAATAAAGGGTACAAAAATTTACAGGCTGTACCATTTGACTTAGGTAATGGAAGCAATATGGTGTTACTACTATCTGCAACATTCCTTTTCCTAGGCGTTACTAATTCGCTCATTTCTAATACTAAAATTAACGACATTGATGAGGCAAAATACTTTTCAATGATTCTTTCAGGACTAGGACTCCAATTTGCAATTTTAGTATTCAATGTAATAACTAGTGAAGATGGAGGACTGGGATTTGATGAGAATGATACTACACTAACCATCATGGCACTCGGTGTAGCTACTGTGGGTATGGTTTCTTTCTATCGTAAAAGAAGAGGAGAAGCGGGATCTATGGGGGTTGCTTATTTCATCATTTTTGCAGCTGGAATTTTTGCTCTCTTCGGAACTTTTATTGCTCCAGTAGTTCTTGGAGGTAATGACATTAAATGGCCTGAAGATGGTGGAGAACAATTTAATTTAGTTTTGTCTGCATTAGTTACTTTGGTAGGATTTTGGTTAAGTTATAAATTTGGATCTCAAAAACTACGTGAATTATCATTGGCTAGTGATGCAGCTATGCCTAATCGACAAGATCCTTTTGCACCATCTGTTCCTGGTGAGCAAAAAACAATGCCTGAATGGAGTGTTGACTCTGCCATGGAATTTTTAATGGATGAATATGGGGATGAATTCCAAGTTGAATTGAAACACACTACTGAACATACTCCAGATATAGAATTGGTGGAAAAAACTATGATGGATAAGGTGGATCAGTCAGTTGAAATAAGACCAGCTATACAGGTCGATTACGAAGTCGATTTTGATGTGATTGCTGAGGCTTATTCAACTACTAAAGAAACGATTGACGAGGTAATCACTCATTTGACCTCCGGAAAGAATATAATGCTATTTGGTGAACCAGGAACTGGTAAAACTGCTCTAGCTAATATATTACTCACCACATTGTGTGGAGAAATTGAACAACCTAATGGAAGTAAAGCACCTAACTACACTATTGTTACAGCTAATGCGGAATGGTCAAACTTTGATGTTATTGGTGGCATTTCTCCAGATGATTCTGGTGGTTACTATTTTAAGGATGGATATGTTGCTGAGGCTGCTAAATTATGTGAAAAATCCATCCGTGAAAGATCCAAACCTCACTACCTAGTAATTGACGAATTTAACAGAGCTAACATTGATGAGGCGTTTGGTAAACTTTTCACCGTTTTTGAATATAGAGACAAACAACCTCTATTAACTCACAAAGAAACTGGTGGGGCTCCATTCATGATGCCTCCAGAATTCCGAATAATAGGTACTATGAATACTCAGGATAAGAATACGCTTTTCAATGTTGGTTTTGCATTAATGAGACGTTTTGCATTTGTAGAAATTGGCCTTCCTCTTCCTGATGATGAGTACAATAGAATGCCTGTATTCGTATACTTTAAATTGAAAAAATTAGGATTAGTTCCTGAGAGACCTGAGGGTGATGCTCTTTGGAAGTTTGGAGAGAAATGTAGACACTTCGCAAGCCGTAAATTTGATTTCTATGATGAAGACGGTAATATGTACAAATGTCATGAGAAATTGGTCAACTTTTTGAAGCCAAGTGAAGCCCCTAAACGTGGAGATGAAGTCGCACTAGGTGTACGTACTTTTAGAAAAATAGGACCTGCACTCGTTATTGATTCGATGGTGACTATATTTAACTCAATAAAGAAATACGGACCTGAACTTGCCTTAGATAGAGTTATTAGATCAAATATTATGCCTTCACTTGAAGGTCTTGAAAGAAATGAAATACGTTGTATGTTCTTACATGCTAAAGAAGTACTTGGACCGACTTCTATTGTTACTGAAACTCTTGATAGGATGGCAAACTCAGACAGTCTAAGTTTATTCTGATTGAATTTAACCTAATGATTATGCATGTCGTTACCGCAACACATAGGTGATTTTATTTTCCCACAACCTTCGGGACATTTTGAAACATCGACAGTGCTTCCATCATCCTTGGTAAGGGTTCCATGAACCAATTCTTTTCCACATGCTCCACAAGTAAGTCCTGAAACGGACATATCACAATTATGACAAACGTATTTTACCATGTCATTTCATTAAATGACATCTATAAAATAATGTTTACAACTTTTTTGGAAGTAAAAGATTATCTAAATATCTTTTCTTAAGTTTAAATTTATTCAATTTAGCTAACTTGCTAATTGCTTTATCAAAACCACTCCCATATTGAGCTCCTTTTTTCTTTCGATTATAAAATTCCTCAGGTATCCCAATATCTGACGCTATCTCTCTCAAAATTTTTTTATTATTATGGAAATCAATCTTTTGAGATTGATCCATATTCATTGCCTGAATTATTACATTATTTGCTAAATATGGTGCCAGAACAGATTTAGATAAATAATTACATATTAATCCATCTCTTTCAAATACGAGATTATGCATTCTTTTAAGGCCATTCAAAGATTCTTTTTCAATATCTTCAATAACTAATCCCCTCCACTCACCACCTTTATCAATTGCTTTAGAATGTCTATGATATCCTGCAAATAGTTCTTCAGCTCCAATTCCTGATAAGAATAATTCCTCACTACCAAGTTTCATTGCACCCAATAACACTGCTGAAACTGTAACCTTAACAATGTACTCAATGTAATTATCATCCTCTATTATTGGTTTAGGTAGAATATCCATAACTTCCTTCAACAAATCCTCTACTTCACCATAATTATATTCCTTAGTTACCAACTCTAGGTCTAAATAATCTGATATTTTTTTGGCATGTAACATGTCTGAGGAATCTGATAACCCTACACAAAAACAACGGAAATTATAGTCTAAATCTTTACAAATTTTAGCAATTAAAGAAGAATCAATCCCTCCCGATAAAAGAATACCAAAACTTTTCCCTTGGACATTCTCAGAAATATGTTCCTTCAAAGACAAATATGTTTTTTCTTTAGTTGATATTATATCCGGTAATTTATCTAAATAATCTATATGATTATCCCATTCATCCTTAGTAATCATTTGACTGAAATTTGATATTTCCATGAATTAGGATAAATCTTTAACCATGTAAAAATCCTGAAGTTGGTAGCCTAATTTTTCATAATAGACACGTGTACCAGGTCCATGTGTAACTCTAATTTTTGAATAATTTTTTGCCTTACCTTCGGCAATCTTCATTAATTTACTACCCAATCCCATGTGCTGTACTCCAGTACCTGTTTTGCCTATATCTGCGGCTTGCCCAGTTACTTTTAATTCACGAACTGTAGCGTTTTCATCCAGTCTTAATCGCAAATATCCCAAAAGTTTGGATCCTGATTCATAAGATAAAAAATATTCATCTCCGCCACTTGACCTATATTTTACTTCCTTTAATTCTGCAGTAGAAGGATCAATATGAGCTCTCCATAATTCTCTGCAATTAATACAATTGCATTTCTTGCCTCTTGCCTTTAATTCTCTTCGTGCATATTGACGTAAATTAGAATTCATGACACCAGCTATAATCTGAGGCTTAGGAATATCTCTTTGAATTCTTTGTATTCTAACATAGGGTGGAACGATTTCTTTCAGACTTGCTATTAGATTGGCTGCTGTTTCTGTATCATAAGGAACAAAGTCTCCTGGGTTGCGGGCTAATGCTGAACCTTTTACTAATAACGTAGGATATAATTTTAGCATATCTGGCTGAAAGTCTTCCTCCTCAAACAATCTTTTAAAATCTCTAAGATCCTTTTCAGGTGTCATCCCCGGTAAACCTGGCATCATGTGATATACTACTTTCAAACCAGCTTCTTTGAGTAATTTAGTAGCCACAACCACATCTTCAACTAACTGTTTTCTATTCAGTTTACTATGTACTTCATCATCTAAACATTGGACTCCAATCTCTACACGTGTAGCTCCTTGCTTCCTCATTTGAAATACTGTCCAAGAGTTACACTCAGTAGGCCTCGTTTCCATTGTTAATGCTACACATTTGTGTTTTGCATTAGCATTAACCTGAAGTGCTTCCTCAAGCGGCAACTCTTTCCCATTCAAAGTTGCAAAGACCCCCTTCAAAAATTCATCCTGATAGTCTGGAGTTCTAGATGTAAAAGTACCACCCATTACAATGATTTCTACCTTATCTGTAGGGTGGCCATTTCTAATATATTGTTCAAGTCTGGATTCAACTTGGGACTTGGAATTGTAATTATGCCGCTTTCCTCTTCTTGCTGCAGGTTCATGGCCTGTGTATGATTGTGGACTATCATTCTTAGGACCACCTGGGCAGAATGTACATGTCCCATGAGGGCATGGTGCTGGAGAAGTCATGATTGCCACAGGCGTCACACCTGCACTTGTCCTCATTGGCTTAACTCGCAGCAATTTTGCTAATTCAGGCTCTTTCTTGGAATCTATTTCAGCTAACAGTGCATTGTTAGGAGGTATTGCATCAAATTTTTCCTCACGAGCAACTTCAAGCTTAATCAATTGAATATCTTGCCTTGTTTTAGGTTTTTTCTCAAGAAGCCTTTTTGCTACTAAACTTGCTGCTGACATTAATACATCTCCTTTTTAGCTTTCGTTAAAACTATAGGTTTTTCCCCTTTAGGCAATACATCATCCTCAATACGAATTCCCCCTTTACCTGGAATATAGATTCCAGGTTCAATGGTAACTGCCATCGAATTTTCAATCTTAACTCTTGATTTGTATGTTATTGAAGGATATTCATGAATCTCTAAACCAAAACCATGCCCAGTTCCATGCACAAAATTTGACCCAAAACCTTTCTTTTTGATAAAATCTCTACCTGCTTTGTCAACCATATGGCCGGTAGTGCCCTCAATCAAAGCATCTGTAGACTTTTGATTTGCTTCCATGACTATCTGATATATATTTCTCCATTCCTCTGAGGGAGAACCTCCAACGAAATAAGTCCTAGTTATATCAGAACAATAACCATTCCAGAAAACTCCAAAATCGCAAATAACTGGATCTCCAATCTTTAATTTTCTGTCAGTGTTAGAATGGTGAGAATGTGCTGCATTGGGGCCAGAAGCAACAATCGTACTAAATGAATTTTCTTGAATTCCTCTTCTTGCCATGAAATAATCAATCTCTGCTCTTACTTCTTTTTCAGATAAACCTTCACCAGATTCTACTAAATTATGTGCAAA
>Ga0208766_1000517_pt1 | contig 21118 bp, 19 predicted proteins | sample ETN01SmetaG_3_FD_185792 | JGI IMG/M metagenome (GOLD analysis project Ga0208766, IMG submission 185792) | Marine microbial and viral communities from oxygen minimum zone, Eastern Pacific Ocean - ETNP2014F12-01SV263 (SPAdes) (version 2) | ecosystem: Environmental > Aquatic > Marine > Oceanic ... | reverse complement strand
GACTGGGCTGAAAATTATATCGAATTAATGATGCTAGAAAATTTTATTAATTTAGATATTTTATCACCAACACTTGTATCATTCGGTTCTGGGATTAATGCTCTAAGATGGTTGTTATTTAGCGTTATCTATTTGTTAATCATAATTGGAATAGTAAAAGCAATTAAAATATATTATGCAAAACCATAACTACAATATCAAGCCCCACATTTGTGGGGTTTTTTGTTTTAGGTGGGATGATGTGTATATTTTGCTATTAAATAGGAGAATAACCATTATGAAGAATTATAAATTGTTTTTACAATCACTATTATTTCTCAGTTGTGCATTAAACAGTTTGATATATGCGAAAGATAACACGGTGGTATTTGTCACGTTGGGAGATATGAGTTATGTTAGAAATGATACATTATATGGTAATCAAACTTTGGATGTGCCTGAGATAACTCAAAACGTAATGGATAATGGTGGTGTTTTAGCATTTATCGAGCGCCCAGCAAAGGATGATAGACCACAACGGTGGAGCCAATTACCACAACTTACTTTAGCATGGGATACTCCTACCTATATGTATCTCAGTCACGGCCCGGGTTTAGTAAGGCTTTCTTACCAATCATCCAAATCAATCAAGGATGCAATTGAATACACAAAAGGCAAAAGACTGAAACTAGTGATTTCCCAATAATACTCTCGTCTAAATTTGATATTGACATCAAGCCCCACATGTGTGGGGTTTTTTGTTTGTGGTATGATGGGTAGATTTGGAAATGAATAAATTATCTCTTGCTCTCTCCGTTGTTTTCTTTGTTCTTTCTTGTACTAATCAAAAAAAAACGATAATTAATAACCAAATACCTGCTGAAAGGTATATAGTCTATAATAATTTTCCTTCAAAGTACGTATCGCCTAGGAATATTGAAGTATGGTTGCCTGATGGATATGATAACATCAAAGCGCTACCAGTACTATATATGTTTGATGGTCAGAATATTTTTCATGGTAAAAAAGGTTGGATAAACAATACATACAATCATGGTTGGCAGGTTGATGAAACTCTTGATAGTTTATTTCATCTTGGAAGTGTACCAAGGATGATCGTAGTTGGTATATTTAACACTGGCATTAAACGTGTCTCAGAATACATGCCAGCTCAACCAATAAAAGAGATTGAAAAAAGAATTATTCAAGCTGAAAAGTTGCTTCAAGAAGATTATGAAAAATATGGAATAACATCTGACCAATTTCTAAAATTCATAGTAAGAGAGTTAATACCATTTATTGATATTAATTATAAAACTATAGAAGGAAGAAGTGGTACATACTTAGCAGGTTCAAGTATGGGAGGACTAATCTCTGCATATGGCATATGCGAATACCCAGATGTTTTTGGTGGAGCAGCTTGTTTTTCAACACACTGGTCAATCTTAGATGGAGTATTTATAGAATATTTGAAGAATCATATTCCTAATTCAGAATTACATAAACTGTATTTTGACTATGGCACTTTAGGTTTGGATAGCGAGTATGAGTCTTATCAATTAATCGTAGATTCTTTAATGATGGTAAATGGGTATGAAGAGAATAAAAATTGGATAACAAAAAAGTTTGAAAATGATAACCATAATGAAGACTTTTGGCGTGCTCGATTTCATTATCCGATTGAATTTTTCTTTAAAAATATAGATTAATTAATCATTTAGCACCATATTGGCGTATATTATTTTTAGTATGATATCTATTGTCTTTTAATTGAGGATGTGTACATTTGGGGCGTTCTTTAATATAAAATTGAATTATTTATAACTTTTCAATCAAATAAAAAAGACTAATACAAATTAACTAAAAATAGGAAGTAGATAGAATGAGTAATACTAAAGAAGGAACCGTCAAGTGGTTCAATGACTCAAAAGGATATGGGTTTTTAACACCAAACGATGGTGGAAAAGATTTATTTGTCCATATGAGTGAAATTAAAATGGATGGATTCAAAACACTTAAAGAAGGCCAGTCCGTAGATTTTGAAGAGGGAGAGACAGAAAAAGGTCCCTGTGCAACCAACGTAGTGCCAAAATAAATAGTGCACTAATCTAAAGAAAATAATCTATTGGGATAATTAGAAGGTAATTATAATATGTATTATGATGATATAAATGTGACTAAACGGAAAACGATTACAAATGGTGAGAAGTACGATTTTTTCATTTATAATATGCTACCAATTGAAAAAGAATTTTCAAATGGAATGTTTGGCAAAGGTGAAACAGTCATTAGTCAAATAAAAGATTATAAAATGCAGGATGATGAGAGTGGAGAGATGCTCGAGGTTAAACTTAGGTGCTCAAAAAAGATAGATGATGCAATGGATGGACCTTCCCCAAGTGAAAGTAAAAAAATATTTAATAAATGTTTAGAGGAATTAGAAAATAGGGGTCTAGTTAGAGACTGATTCTAAATCATAGATTCATATTTATAATCTTTTTACAATATTATTAATTATTATCAAAAAGCCCCACATCCGTGGGGTTTTTTGTTTGTTGGATGATGGCTAGATTTCGATATGAGTAGATATGTGACATTACTACTGTTATATACTGTATGCAGTGGAGAATTAATTAGACCAAAAGATGGCCAAGAGTTACACTATGTTCATGTGCTATTTGAATGGGATCAGGAACCAGATATATTATATTATCAACTTGAATTGTTGAATCTCAACTCTAATGAAACAGTAATATTCGATAGCCTTAAAACCAATCTTTATATTGATAGATCAAGCATTATATGGGATAGAATATATCAATGGCGTGTAAGGGCAATTAACCAACAGAATGAATATGGTAATTGGATAGGACCATCGATATTCATCACTACAGAATCTAAGCTTCGTAATGTCAATTCAACCATTTACCAAGATTCGTTGATACAGCCAGGTCTGACCATTTTTGGTGGACCAAATCCTATGAGACATAGTGTCGTGGTTGATCGCGAGGGTAAAGAGATCTGGAATGATGGTGAATTCAGTTTCAAGATCAACCACGTTGATGAATATGGTGCTATATATGGAAATAGTGATGACCTATATCCAGATCGTACAGCATCTAAGATCAATTATGATATGGAGTTTTTATGGTCCTCTGAACAAGAGGTAGACCCGCATGATATAAGAGAGACACCAAGAGAGACATATCTTACCTTACGAAATATATTTTCTAATGGCCCTATCCCTTCGAATATATCAAAAACCGATGAATTTAGAGATCTGGGATTTCTAGCTGATGATACAACAAATGAGTTTCCATGGTTTGCTCAGGAGATTATTGAGTTTGACCACAATAATGATATTATTTGGAGTTGGAATCCCTTTGATCACTTTTCACTGGATGACCATGATAGACACGGACATACTTGGCAAGATGCATTCATAGCAATGAAATATGATTGGACTCATTCCAATAGCATATATTTTGATGATAATGAAAGTGCGATATATTTATCAAGTCGACATTTATCACGAATATCAAAGATTGATTATCCGTCAGGTGATATTATTTATAATATCAGTTTACCACTACCTTATATAGTTTCAGGAGATTCAGGTATTGGTAATGATCTATTATTCAATTTCCAACACCATGTTCAGAGGATTGATAATGGTAATTTCACCTTATTTGACAATGGAAATATAAGTGATCAGATCTTTGATCACGGACATAGGATATCCCGTGCAATTGAATTTGAAGTGATTGGAGATACGGTTTGTAATATGACCTGGTCATATAGTCTACCTACTAATCTCTATGGACGTGCCGGTGGAAGTGTTCAAGTCCTAAATAATAATAATAGGTTGATCTATACGAGAGGCAATTCATTTGGTGGTGTGAATAATCCTACGATCATAGAGATCAAGGATGACCATACAATGGTTTGGAAATTAACTGCACCTCGATATTATGCTTGGTACAGAGCATTTAGGATACCATCAATTCATCCAGATGCTTTTTCTGTTATTGTAGACCCATTTTCATCGATCAATTTAAATAATGCTGAGGTGAATGGAGTGATAATTGACCCTGACGGCATTATCACAATTTCAATCATAAACGAGAGTGGTTATTCACAACCCTATTTTTATAAGATAAAAGATGACAGAGGATGGATCCAACCGGTAACAGGTACCAATACCATTGGTCCTTGGCAAAACCTAGATATTCAATTAGAATTATCATCCACTCAAGGCAGAAGGCTGCCATATTCAAATCTAGAGATCATTGTGACCCCCATAAAACATTCATATGCAAAAAAGCAAAAGACATATATGCTTTTTGACAGATCTAATTTCATTGAGTCAGATATTGATTCTCAAATGTTGGTCAGTGGCCTTGATAATATTCCCAATCCATTTAACCCTACGACAAACATCAAATACGATCTATTTAAAAGTGGCCATGTAAAGATCACTATCTATGATATCATGGGCAGACATATCAGAGTCCTCTTTGATGGAATACAAAATGCAGGGTCCAAGTCAATCATATGGAATTCCAATGACAATGCTGGCCTTCCCATTGGTACTGGGCTTTATATTTACACCATAGAGGCGGGTTCTGACATCAAGAGAGGTAAGATGTTGCTTTTGAAATAATCCAAGAGAATTTCACCAACATAATTAGAATGGGTATATATAGGTATTAATAATATAAATTTTTGAATATTTAAAGATCTAAAGAACAAATAAATCAGGAACATGATGAACCATATAGATAAAAGTACAATCAGATCATTCAACAAATCAGTCACCTCAGATAATCATGCTAAATCAATTAGAAATGCAACCTTTCGCAATAATCTCATTGAAGTTGCCATGGACTGGGACCATTTTAGAACTATTGATCACTCGTTTTCTGAAGTAGTTACGGGTGAAATGCCAACAACAAATCAGAAATCAAGTGGTCGGTGTTGGGGTTTTGCAGGTTTGAATCTATTTCGTATCCATCTAGGTAGGAAATATTCTCTAAAGGATTTTCAATTTTCACAGAGCTATTTCATGTTCTGGGATAAACTCGAAAAGTCAAACTATTTCTTGGAATCAATTATTGCCACAGCGGATAAGGGTTGGAGCAGTAGACTTTTGATGCACCTATTATCCAATCCGATTCAAGACGGAGGGCAGTGGGATATGTGGGTCAACTTGGTGAATAAATATGGTGTGGTCCCTCAGTCGGAAATGCCAGAATCATATTCTTCTAGTAACTCAAGGTATATGAATCGAATGATAACTAGAAAACTACGTGAGAATGCGAAGATCATCAGAGAATCAATTCAAACTGGCGCAGGTCCTCAGGTTATCCAAGAACAAAAAAATGATATGCTTCAAGAGATCTATAAGATGTTGGCTATTCACCTAGGCACTCCACCTAATTCCTTTAACTGGCAGACCAGAGACAAGAAGAAGAATTTCATTCGATTTATGGAAATGACCCCAGATACCTTTTATAAGGATCATGTTGGTCTTGATCTTGATGATTATGTGTGTCTTATCAATTGTCCAATGTCAGATAAAGAATATAACAAGGTCTATACGGTTGATTATTTGGGGAATGTTGCCGAGGGTAAGCCAATACGATACCTCAATGTTGAGAGCCAGGTAATGAAGGAGGCAACCATCCAATCACTAAAAAGTGATGAACCGGTCTGGTTTGGCTGTGACGTTAGTAAGCATTTTCATCGTGAACTTGGTGTCATGGATATAGACCTTTTTGATTATGATTCATTTTATGATATGAGGTTTGGAATGGACAAGGCTGCACGTCTTGAATATGGAGATAGTCAAATGACCCATGCCATGCTATTTACAGGAGTTGACCTAAACTCAAAAAATGAGCCTATTAAGTGGCGAGTTGAGAATAGTTGGGGCACGAAAGGAGGTGACAAGGGATACCACATCATGTCAGATAAATGGTTTGATGAGTATAGCTATGAGGTTGTGGTCCATAGGAATCATCTTTCAGATGAATTATTTGATCTATTTCAAAATGAGGATGCCATTCATCTAGACCCCTGGGATCCAATGGGAGCATTGGCACATAGAAGTTACTGATCAGTCATCGTCATATTTTTCTGCGATCATTAGAAAGATAAGATAAAAAATGATGGGTGCAACAACCCATACAGCTTGAGGTATGAGAGTATACCCAGGGCAAAGCTGTGCAGAGCCTGGTAGTCTTGGAATGATCACAGGATTCCAGGATAAAGGTTCATATATCCACACTCTTCCATTGAACAGATATTCAACCAGAAGCTCCTGAAATATTCCCCAGGAAAGAAAAATACAAAGTTCACTTGATTCAAATTGCTTGAATAGTGGACCCTTCAGATATTTTTCACAAATAAAGACCCCGACCATAAACAGCCCACCATCCCATAGTGAGTGACTTATTTTCCGTGGCCATCCACCCAGACCCCATGGCCATTCTTTGACTGAATGAACAAATTCTGGTCCTAAGTATAAAAATGTGAATTCCCAGATCGAGCCTATGAGACACCCAATCCAAAACATTATATAATACGTTTTATTGATGGTTCTTTGTTTATAAGCCACTATACACCCTATTGCCAAGGCAATTGCAACGGTAAAGTCACCAACTAGAAAAAAGTAGTCAAGATTGTTCAAATGAGGAATCCATTAATAATTAACATTCAAATCTAACCAATATATAATAATTGATGATGTTATGTTTGGTTTTTTGTTACCAAGATGTAGGGTAAGTTTCTGCTAATAATATTTATGAAAAGTTGATGAATTTATGGGATTTTTTCTAAGATTGATTATAAGCAATGTTTTTTCCATCCTACAAATATTGATCGTTGTAAGGGCATTCCTAAGTTGGATGCCGCATGATTCCCGAGGCCAGTATACTATTCTATTATATACGATAACTGAATCAATACTCGGCCCAATTAGATCTAATTTACCTGTCCAATCAAGTGGCTTTGACCTATCTCCAATAATAGCATTCTTCTTGCTCGGTTTTCTAAAGAAGCTCTTATTGGTCGCAGTTTGATAAAAGATAACTAGTGAATGTTAAAAAGTATTTTTCGCAGTTATCTTTCTCTGCCAAAGAATATTCATCTATTGTTTCTACTGGAATTCAATCTAAGTCTCATACATGTTGCTTTCATTCTTGTATTGAATATCTACCTACGTAAACAAGGCTTCACTGATCCAGAGATAGCATCCTTTAATTCATTGAGATTCATTGGTGCATTGGCATTTGCACTGCCATTGGGTATCTACATACGAGGAAAGAGGCTGAAGCCCTTTTTTATTTTGGCTGCATTTATCGTTCCCATGACCAGTGCTATGATCATTGAGTCCATTCACTTTTCAATTGTTCCGTTGATACAATTATCATTCTTATCTTGGGGCATAGGCATGATGCTCATGAGAGTGTGCTCATTGCCATTCATCATTCGGAATACTAATTCAGAGAATAGCACTGAAGCATTATCATTGAGCGCAGCCACATGGTCACTTTCAACCATATTCTCAGGCCTGATCATCAGTGGATTGGATTGGCTATCATATATTGATCTGTTGACCTGGAGGATATCATTCAATGAACACAGCATACTATGGATCATAACACTCATTGGTATCTCCTCAATATTTTTCGTGCGTGGTATGAGTGAAGATGAAAAACAAACAGTACAAAAGAAAAATGATATATTCTCTCTGCGAGAGTATTATGATTGGAAGCTTATTTTCAAAGCTATTTCCCCACTCATTCTCATATCGATCGGCGCAGGTTTGACCATACCATTTGTCAATCTATTCTTTAATTCAGTTTTTGGATTTTCCTCCAGTGCATATAGTATCATGGGAAGCTTTACAGCGATGCTGGTATTCATTTTTTCTCTACTAGTACCAACCTTGAGAAAGAAATATGGATATTGGATGACGATCGTTGTTGTGCAAAGTCTAGCCATTGCTTGCCTGATCATCATGTCACTGACGGAGATCTATGTATCATATGGTTATGCGGTCATTATAGCAGTTGGCGCATATGTGATCCGCCAACCATTGATGCATATGGCTCATCCAGCCTCGAATGAATTGATGATGAATTATGTTGGGAAAAATAATCAAGAACTTATTAGTGCACTGAGTTCTAGTCTATGGAGTGCTTCATGGTTCATTAGTGCCAAGATCTTTGAGTGGCTAAGATTATTGGAGTTCAAATATTTTGAGATCTTCCTCATTACTGCTTTGCTTTATGCGCTAGGCGTGGCTCTTTATGCCGTATTAATAAAGGAGTACGAGCATAATCAAAGAACTCTTGACCCAGTCTTGCCCATTGCAGATGAATTATCAATCGATTGAAAACCTTGAGAATATAAAATGAACATGTATCTACAAAGATCTAGATATCATTAGTAATTTATATGATGCTAATTCTAAAAAATTTAATGATCCTTTCTGTCTCACATTATCTCATTTTTGCACAGTGCGAAGAGGGCGAGGTAGAACTATGGGATGAGTGTTATAGTATTGATTTTACCTATGAATTAAACTTATCTGGACAGGAGCTCACAGGTAATATACCTAGCGAAATATCTCAACTCTCAAATTTAATGTTCTTAAATCTGGCAAATAATTATCTAGAGGGTAGCATACCCGAAGAATTAGGAACAATGGAAACATTGATGGGGTTAGACCTTGGTCATAATATGTTGACCGGCATCATCCCAGAACAATTGGGAAATCTCACCAATGTGATGACCCTTGATCTATCAAACAATCAATTGAATGGACCTGTGCCTTCTGGCGTAGGTAATATGACAAGTTTGGTCGATCTTATCTTTGACAATAACCAACTAGATGGAGTATTACCATTTGAACTTGGTCAATTGACATACCTTTCTGAATTGCATGGGAATAACAATCAACTATCTGGGACCATACCTCAAGAAATTAGCAATATGTCAAGCCTGGATTATCTTTGTCTTCAAAACAATGACTTTTTTGGTCATATCCCTGAATCTATTTGTGAACTAGAACTCGATTTCAGCAATCAATATAATTTCAATATAGATAGTAATTCCTTTTGCCCTCCATATCCTGACTGCATGGAACCCTTCACAGAATACCAAGAGGTTGTGGAATGTGAAGGTGTGTATGAACTATTTGACACACTATATTATGCAGAAGAGGTGACTGAACTGAATTTGGCAAATTCAGGACTCTCTGGGAGTATCTCACCTAGCATAGGATTTTTTTCAAACTTGATTTCCATCGACCTCTCACATAATGAATTGGTTGGTTACATTCCGTCAGAAATAGGGAACTTAGATAATCTTCGTTATTTAAACCTTTCGAATAACCAATTGTCTGGTGCAATTCCCTCTAGCATTGGCAATCTCAATAGTTTGCTTGAACTAAAGCTCTATACCAATGCTTTTACAGGAGAATTGCCAGGCACGATAGGTGGTCTAGGCAATCTTGAATATTTGAATGTTTTCAATAATGATCTTTCAGGTGCTATACCGTCAGAAATAGGGAATCTTGTGATGTTGAATAAGCTGTACCTTCATCATAATCAATTTGATGGCAATCTCCCAACAGAGTTATTTGAACTTTCAGAGCTTGTTCATCTTTATTTGAACGGTAATGACTTTCATGGTGGGATACCTGCAAGCATTGAAAATCTTCAACATTTAGAAAGGCTAAGGGTCCAAAATAATGCATTGTCTGGGCACCTGCCTGAAGAAATATGTTATCTGAGTTTGGATTGGGAAGATGAATCAAATTTTAATATATCAAATAATCACTTATGCTCTCCTTATCCGTATTGCATTGATGGACATCAAGGTGAACAAGACACTTCAAACTGCAGTAATGCGGAGATAGACGAATCCTCACTCTTATTAGACTATGGAATAAATGGTGCGTATCCAAATCCATTTAACCCTAGTATTATTATTAATTATAATCTACCAGTTAAAGTAGAAGTTGAATTAGCTATCTCTGATATATTAGGCAAGAGGGTTAGGACACTGCACAGGGGAATTCATGACCCAGGTCAGAGTTCGATAAGATGGGATGGCAGAGACCAGAATGGTATGCAAATGAGTACGGGTGTCTATTATTTTACATTATCAACATATGAATATTCAAAGACGATCAAACTATTAATGGTCAAATAATAGGATACATGGATCTGTAGAACATTAAAATGATATATGCAGTATCATATTTATTTATTTTTAATATTTTATTAGGAGATGATCATATGCTAGAGAGGTCTTTCATCTATAAGGCGAACAATGAAGAGCAAGTAGACCTTGGATATATATTGTATCTCCCCGCTGAATACGAAAACACAGATAGTTCATTCCCGCTGGTCTTATTCTTGCATGGAGCTGGAGAAAGAGGTGATGATCTAGAAAAAATCAAGATACACGGGATACCAAGACTGATCAGTGAAGGAAGGACATTCCCATTTATCTGTATTGCACCACAGTGTCCTGAGGGCGGATACTGGGATAGACCAGAATATGTATCAACTCTTATCTCTTTGGTCAAGGAGATGGAGAAAGAACATAGAGTAGATTCAAATAGGATCTATTGTACAGGGCTTAGTATGGGGGGACTTGGAACTCTGGCAATGGCTATTAGGGAGCCTAAATTATTTTCAGCCATTATCCCGGTCTGTGGAGGTGCGGATATGGAGAACATCCATAAGCTTAGCGAATTACCCATATGGCTATTCCATGGTGATCGTGATGATGTCATTCCATTGGATAATTCTATTGCCATATATCAAGATCTGAGGTTGGTCAATGAGCATATATTTTTAACAGTATACGGAGATGTCTACCACGATTCATGGACTGAAACCTATGAGAATGATGACACATATGATTGGTTATTAAAATATAAAAAATAAGACTAGGTCAATACCCTTGTATCAATGGCTGCTCTAGTGGGCCCTCCATTCTCAAGACTATCGTTGCACCTTCTCTTGTAAGTCTTCTACCGTTTTTCTGCTCCCAATTCTTTATCCATTTTCTTATTCCAAGTGAAATAGGATGTATCTTGATAACAGTATTATGTAAGTAGATATCTGGATTCTCGCTATTTTGCCTGATGCTAAAGTCACCAATACAGGTGATTTTTATGAATGGGGTGTGGAATTTGAATTTGATATCACCTGTGAACTGATTTAGCATATTAAGTTCAAATTCCAATAGCCTTACCATGATGGAATTATTCCAGATTCCCATGACCTCTAGCATGGATTGTATTTCTGGTTCTTGCTTTAGGTCTTCAGGTATCTTCACCTCAAAGTTACGTACTCTAAAATTACCATGTCCTCTGTGTATGGTGGGTATCTCATCGATCATACCACTCAACGCAATATCTTTGGTCTCTAGTGTCATATCGGGCAATGAGATCCTTGATCTGTCTTCAAGAATATCATTGGGCATGGCTGAAAATGAACATCCGGATATCTTGAATTGCCCACGTTTCATCATTAAATCAAAATCCAAGGTATCAGGTCTTATTTCAAGGTTCATGTCTGATGTGAATAATTGGGTAATCTCATTTATCTCAAAGACATACTTCCAATCAACCAGAGGAGAATTATAAAGAGAGTCATTTAAAGGGTCTATCTGAAAGGACCTTGAGTCCCAGTCGTAAATTATGGCATTCCTATTGGGTACTAAATTAAGATGCGTTGGTCTAGAAACTATTTGTACAGGCAATTGAAGAGAATAGGTCCATGTGTAATCATTGAGCGGTGGAACATCCATTGATATGTATTTATTGATGACAAGTTCATTGATATCTGATGGCAGTGTGTCATGGTCTAGGATGAATAGGTCAGTCGCTCCTGCGATCAGTTCAATTGATTGTTTTGGAATGCTTTCTCTTCTTTTTAGTCGTTTTATCTTTTCCTCGGTGATCCAATTAGAGGATCGAACATTGGATTGAAACTTTAATCCTTTCATTGAAAGATTTGGACCTGAGAAAGTTACATTTGCAGTTTCCAGTATGTTTTTATCAATGTGTGTGACCCTGATGTCTGAAAATGTAAAACGTAACTCACGAATGTCAAGAGTATGGAGGTCATAATCTTTATCAGGTGGCTTCCAATCAAGATGTATCTTATGATAATAGAGTCCAGTCTCCTGAATATCTCCACTGAATTTTCCATCTGATTGAGCTATTATCGTGGTCAGGCCGATGCAAAGATAATATTTACATAAATATAAAATTGATCTAGTGGTATTTGATTGCATCAGTCTGGTATTGATAATGTGCTAATGACATAAAAAATTAGTATGTTTCTCCCGTTTATAATGAAACATTTTTCAATTTTATTTGTTTGAGCTATAAATGTCAAATTCAAGAATCGTTTATTCAACTGGAAGAGATAAGGCTGAACCTAAAGAGGAGCACGGACCACAAAATATAAGACCCTCTGAACAAAAGGTCCGTCTTCATCTTGATAGAAAGGGTGGAGGAAAGATCGTTACCGTTATTAAAGGTCTGGCCCACGATGATGTTTCAATGGTAAGTATGACCAGGGAATTAAAGAAAAGGTGTGGCACTGGTGGCTCTTACAAGAATAATGAGATCTTGATTCAAGGTAATAAGCGTGAAACAATTCAAAAAATTCTTTTAGAAAAGGGATATGATGCAAAATTTAGTGGTGGATAAAAAATAATGAGATCATCAATAAAGTACTCTATTTTATTATTGGTCATGATGCTGACCATATTTTCTTGTTCGAAAAACTCTGGTCAAGGATCTATTACTATGGTCTTGTCAGGATCGGTCCATGGTCAATTAGATCCCTGTGGCTGAAAGAAGAACCCCCTAGGCGGTCTGTCTAGAAAATCTGTGAAAATTAAAGAAATGAAAGCTGCGGGAATAGAACCCTTGATCCTTGATGCAGGAGATCTGTTCTTTAGTACCAAGAATCTTAATGCATCTAACAGGAACTCTGAGACCTTTCGTGCCAAATCAATGCTAGAAGGGTATGAGAAGGTCGGTTGTGATGTGATCAATGTCGGGCAATATGAAATACTCAATGGCCTCAACTTTTTAAAGAGTATGGAAAAAAAGACAGTCATTCCTTTTCTCTCATCAAACCTGAAGAATTCTAAAACAGGTGAATTGTTATTCGATCCTTATTTGATCTTAGAAAGAGGAGATTTGAAGGTAGGAGTCGTAGGAGCCACGGATCTCCTTCCGGACACATGCCTGTCTATTGTTGCCGATGACTTTGTTGAATCATGTAACCGGTATGCCAAGGAGCTGGATGGTGAGGTGGATCTTGTGGTTGCTTTGATCAATGCAAGTAGAGCATCGCAAAATGGTTTGGTGGATAAGATGCCAGATGTTGATTTTATTGTTACCAGCGGCAGTACAAATATGTCTAGATCCAATAGCCCACAAAAGGAGAATGGACCGTTCATATATTCATGCGGTAAACAGGGAAAATACCTTTTGTCAGTTACCGTTGACCTAAAAGAAAATGACACACCCTTCATCAATATTTCATCTGAAGAGAAAAAGATCAAATCCATTCAAAAAAGATTTGATCGTCTACAAAAGAAGGACCCCGATAAAACTCTTGAATCAATTTATGAGGATCAAGAAAACGTTCTCAATCTAATTAAAAAATACAGAGAAGATCTGAAGACATCCGAGTCTGTGGTCGCATCGGCTGTAAATACGTTAAAATTCGAGACTATTGCTCTAAATAAGAAGGTCGGGGATGATGAGGGCCTATTGACATTTATAAATTCTTCAGTCCAACAGTGTAACGCACTAGGACCCAAAAAAGAAAAAGGTTCCAACAGTAAACGTAAAAAACTATCAAAAGAGAAACCAGACCCACATAAAGGGCACAACCATTAAGCTCGTTTTATAGATTTGAATTTCCAAAAACAGGTAGCAGTTATCTTAGGTATATCGATCCTATTTGGTGCCTCATTCAATCTCCTTAGAGATACCGGAATTCCCTGGAAATCTATACCTATTGAAAAGGTAGATGAGACAAAGGCCATTGAAGATAATTTTGATGAGCCAAGCATAAGAGAGATAGGACTAGAGGTAGCAAAAAGCCTTCAATCAAATGGCATATTATTTGTAGATGCCAGGGCAGAAGAATATTTAGAAGATGGATACATCCCAGGTGCAATTGCCAATGATGATACTGAAACATTATCGCAGCAGGTCGCAACACTGATTGGTTTTGATAAAGTTTTTGTGATCTACTGTAGCGATGATGATTGTGGCTCAAGTGAAGAACTTGCATATGAATTACAGGAATTTGGATTTAATAACATTCTGGTGTTCAAAGGTGGGTGGAAGTCCTGGTTAGAGGCTGGACTTGGAGTTGAGCATCGTGAATAGGGTGCATCCTTTGCTGATATTGATGATTAGATTTCTTCTTGGAGCGATATTCATTTATGCTAGCTACGATAAGATCTTAGATCCAGCGAAATTTGCAAGAGATATATCCAACTATCATATCATTCCATTTGGACTTGAAAATACTATTGCGATCATTCTTCCTTGGCTTGAATTGATCATTGGTCTGGGTATTGTATTTGGTGTATGTATCGATGCAAACGTTTTTATTAGTGGTGGACTTTTGATCTCGTTCATTATTTTGATACTTCAGGCGATTCTTAGAGGTTTTGACATTGAATGTGGATGTGGTCTCAAAGATGGTGATATGGTAGGATGGTCAAAAATAATAGAGAATTTTCTTTTTATAGGTGCCTGTTACATTATTCATGAGTCTAAGGCAAGGATGCTGGAATTTTATCCAAAATCCTCTTTGTGATGAGAAGATTCATTACATAATTTCAGACGAACAAAGAGCGACCAGAAAACACTAATGCGAGAGTAGCTCAGCTGGTAGAGCATCACGTTGCCAACGTGGGGGTCGCGAGTTCGAATCTCGTCTCTCGCTCAACAAAAGGCCCCTTTAATGGGGCTTTTTATTTTATTTGATTACGTCTAATCTATGCCATGGAAAGAATCACCTATTTTTCTATTGTTATTTTATTGCTCAGTTGTTCAGGTCTTTTTGACGAAGAAGCACCATACCCACCAGACAACCTGAGAGGATACTTTACCATGGTAGATTATAGGCCAAGAGTTCATCTATCTTGGGATAGTCCATCCAATGATGATGTATCAGAATATCATGTTTTTAGATCTCTTGATGATGGAGCCACCTTTGACTCCTTGGGAAAAGTGTCTAATAGCTACCGTGTATTTGAGGACACCTCGATTATCTGGTTGGAGAATATATATTATAAAGTAAGGGCAAAGGATAGATCCACAAATATTGGGCAATTCTCTGATCCCATCTTTGTCATTTGTTATAAACCTGGAGGCAATTGGATGATAGCTGATCACGATTCTCTTTTCTTATGTGTGAATCCTCGTACCTATGCCACACCAGAGGTCTTCAGATTGGAATTAGAAATGCCTCTTGATTCTATTGGTGATACAGCCGGCATAATGGATTTTACAGAAATTGTGCTAGATACAAATGAATGGAGTGGAAGTGGGTGGATGTATTATACGTATTCGGTGGTGGAGTTATCAGATGACAGCCTTAGTATGGATACCATCATATATGCAAATACTGTTGCTCCAGAGTTTTGTACGATCGATCTTTCAGAACCTAATTCAGGATCGATCATCTTTGATTCTGAACATTATGCCTCCATCTTCTTGTCGCATGATCTTACATCTTGCGATGGAGATTCTCTTTTTCCTTAAGAACCTTCACCACACAGTTCATTTGAGAATAGGCTCTCAGTTCCAAGGGCATTGACGGCAGTGACCTTGAAGCAAGTATTGGTACCCGTACCAATGTCTATGGTGTGATTGAGAACTGTTAACTCAAAGATGAAAACATCATCCTGATAGAGCCTGTAAGACTCAGCCGTTGAAACGGATGTCCAAGAAAGATTTGCTAGAGAACCATCAATCGTCATGGATAATGTAGGTGAAGGGGGGTAGAGTGCTGTCTCGCATACTTCAGAAGATTGAGGACCCTCAAGATTGACACTGTTCACAGCTGATACTGCATAACAATACTCTACACCTGGATCGACAACGTCATCATAGGTCAGTTCATTTGTCTCTAACAAGAATGAACCATCTCTGTAGATCTTATATGACTCAGCATCATTTGGCGCGTCCCAACTAAGGGATATGGTATTCTCGCCTGCTAAAAGAGCAAGACTGTTTATCTCACCAACGTATTCATTTAGTACCGTGACCAATACTGGTTGTGCATGAGACTGATTGCCGGACGGGTCTTCAGCAGTCATTTGAATAACATGTTCAGAGTTGTTTGGCTCTTCGTACGTGCTCCAAAGGGTCGTGTATGGTGAGTCTGTGACTGTCGCGATCAGTTGGTCATCTACGTAGAATCGTACCTGCTCGATCTCGTGATTATCAGTGGCAAAACCTGATATAGTGACCGTATCACTTACTGTTTGGGTAGATAACGGTGTGAGGATAGATACAACTGGTGGAGTGACATCATTTTCAGGTGCATCATCATTGTCAACAGTAACTGAAATGGGAGATAGGTCGGTTGAGTTGCCTTCAAGATCGGTGATGGAGGCATAGATGATATGCTCCTCATCCTCTGATGAACCATTTGTATCCCAATCATGTGCATAGGGGGACTGAGAGTCACTTGATAATAAGTTTCCATCTAGGTAGAAATCAACTTGAGCAATTCCAACATTGTCTGATGCAGATACTTGAATCTCTATCATATCGCTTACAGTTTGACCTGCATATGGGTACAGAATGAATCCAGTAGGTGGAATATTATCAATGTTATCGACAAGTAATATCATTGGTTGAGTCTGAGATTCGTTGCCACTTGTATCAAATGCTTTTGCGTACCAGACGTGCTCTGTATCCTCTGAGATTGAAGTGGAATTCCAATCATAGGAATATGGATAGTCGTTCACGGTATGCTCCAATTCATAATCATGATAGAACTCTACACGATCGATGCCGACATTATCAGTGGCAATGGTCATGAAGGCTATGATACCAGATACGGTCTGATTTGCGGCTGGCTCGTATATTACAATATTAGGTGGGGTCATGTCAGACTCAATGACATTGTCAACGAAAACAGTGACTGGGAATAATGATGTAGTATTACCTGCTGAATCAGCCAAGTTGACATTTATGACATGATCTGTATCTTCTATTTCATTCAAGGTGTTCCAACTATATGAGTAGGGTGGTATTGAATCATGCAATACGGCAGAACCATCTATAATGAAATCAACATGGCCCATTCTGACATTGTCATATGCATTGACCTCTATGTCTATGGTTCCTGACACTGTGGATGCAGACGCAGGGCTTATAATGGTACCTGTTGGTGCAATATTATCATCAGCCTCATAGTTATCTATCGTAACATTGATAGGCCCCAATGTTATCTGGTTGCCGGTATTGTCTTGTACATGAGCATGGATTGTATGTATCACATCGTCGATTTCTTCAAGAGTATTCCAATCGTATCTATAGGGAGGTTCGGTGTAGATCATGACCGAATCACCATCAATGAATAGTTTTACGAAGGATACTTGATCATTGTCATTTGCCTCAATTATGATCGTTGTCTCACCCGCCAAGGTTTGACCGGTAAATGGAAATATCAATGCACCTGTAGGGCTAATATTATCTTGATTGTCAACGAGAACCTGTATGGTATTTGTATAATTAATATTACCAGCAAGGTCTTTTGCCATTGCTCGAATGGTGTGAAATTCATCTTCAGCGTTATTGAGTGTTGACCAGGCATATTCGTACGGTCCCTCTGTTCCAGTTCCGTCTGTGTCCAGACTCTCATGCACAACTGAATCATTTAGATATAGGGTCACTGATTCTAGTCCAACATTATCAAAGGCATATGCACTGATCAATACAGAATCAGATAATACAGATCGATCTGCGGGAAATGTGATCGTAAGTGTCGGTGGAATCGAATCCTGGTCAGCAGGGACGTCAAAAATTGGTCCCTCACAACTAAGGAACAGTATTGGCATGATCAAGAAATAGTTTTTTAGTCTGTACATTAGTTTATTACCGTCACTAAAACAGGTTGGATGATGGTAGTGTGTCCTGCATTGTCCGTCACTGATGCAGATAGTGAGTGCTCACTATCATTCTCCAGGGAAGTTGTGTCCCAGGAAAATACATAAGGGAAACTCTCATCATTTAAGACACTGACACCATCTATATAAAATAAAACCTCTGCAATTCCATTATCATCTTGCGCCAATACTGTAAAATCAACCAAACCATTCACAGTTTGTCCTGATATAGGGTTAGATATGATGCCTGTAGGCGGAGTGATATCATTTATGTCATTATCCACAATTACACTGATCGGAGTTATAAAACCTATGTTACCTGTTGTATCAGAGACCAACGCACTGATCACATGGTCTTGATCATCAGTCTCCGTATTTGTATCCCAGTAATAGACATAAGGATGATCATAGAGCGTATCTCGTGGTATACCATCAATTGAAAGTTCAACATTATCAACTCCCACATTGTCATAGGCAGTTATCTCTATTACGATCGTTCCATTGACAGTTTGACCTGGAACAGGATTCTGAATTTGTCCGGTAGGGATGATATTGTCATAGTTGTCTATGTATACAGCGATTGGGGTGGCAAGAGTGGCGTTGCCCTGAATATCATATCCCACGGCCGCAATAATATGTTCAGCATCATCTTCAACGGTCTCTGTATTCCATTCTTGGACGTAAGGTGGTATGGTATCTATTGAATAAGAAAGGCCATCTATGAAATATTCAATGTGATCAATTCCTGTATCGTCACTTGCGATGACCTCTATATTTACCATTCCACTGAGTGTTTGACCAGCGACGGGATCTGTGATCATGACAATTGGGGGCTCTTCATCTAATGGAGGGGTATTGTCCACCACAACCGATATCGGATTGAGTGGTGCCTCATTTCCTGCTAGGTCAATGAGGACAACGCTGATCGTATGTTCTGCATCTTCTTGCTCAATGGTTGTATCCCAGATATGGAAAAATGGAGCCTGTTCAATGGTCGTTATGTATATCCCATCGATCGATAGAGCAACCTCTTTCATGGCTCGATCATCATTTGCACTTATAATAATTTGAACATCTCCGCTTACAGTGAGTCCAGCAGGTGGACTCACAATGGAACCGGTGGGTGGGGTAACATCATTCTCAATACCATTGTCCACGAAAACACTGATCGGGGCGATGGTCGTTGTGTTATTGTTGATGTCCTTTACATTGGCATGTAATGAATAATAGTTACCACTTTCTACGAGATTGGTATTCCATGGGAATAAATAGGGAGTCTCTTGCACATATCCCTGTAGGACATTATTGATGAAGTAACTTACGTACTGAATACTATCATTGTCCGTAGCAATGACCTCGATGTTCACAACGTCACTAACATACTGTCCGGCAAAGGGACTGAGGAAAAATGCATTTGGTGGTTCATTGTCAATGTTATCTATTTTACTTCGAGTGGGTACAGAGGCATAGCTATTACCAATGGGGTCAAACGCAATAGCTGAGATATAATGGAATTGGTCTTCTTCATATAATTTGACAAGACCACCGTCAACCATGGTCGTTGCCTCAGTATCCCAAGTGAATTTGAATATGTCATCGGTTTGAGTTGAGTCAGTATAGACCCTTTTCTGATTGATCAAGAATTGTACAGAATCAACCCTGTCATTATCAACAGCACGCACTTGTACGATGATCTCACCTGATATGGGCTCACCATCGATGGGGAACAAAACTATTGCCTGTGGAGGAGAGGTATCAGGTTCAGGAATAGTGATGGGATCTTCCGTGCACGAAAAGCCGATCAGACAAAAGATCAGCAGTGCATGAAAAACAAAAATATTTTTGTTCCTATCCATAGTTATAATTTACATTACTTTTTAGCGAAACCATCCAACGACCTTTCTTCCAAATTTGTTTTTTTCGAGTTTGAATATAATACTCTCCAATTGTGTTATGATCATACGTTTAATAGAGAAGACACGCATATTTCGACCGAATTCTCTTTCCTTAAAAACGGGTGAGAAATAAAATTTATTCTTTTCTTTGTATATATCATATCCCATGGAAATAAGAATGGCAAGAGGTACCAAGGCGGTGAGAGATTCGTATCCGACCCCAGTTCCATGTTGTTTGTTCAAGCCTATGATCGAGATCATGGGAAGAAGATCATCATATTGATCCCAAATCTGGGGTATTGCTCGTCTTTCCTTGTCCCATTGTCCGGCAATGTCTATTGTTGCAGCTAATAGAAATGAGTAAAAGGAATATTGAAATCCTCTTTTGACAGAATAATACATGATTGAAAAATCGGTCTCAATTCTCTCAATATCGAACATGGATATATATTCAGACCTTTCGGGACCGATCTTTAATAGAATTTCAGGATCGATCATATCCTTGTTAAAATTTAGGTCAATGAAATCAATAGTATCTCCGTCAGTTGTATAGACCTTTCCTGTCCTATCCTGGATCCTTCTTACATTCTCCTCAAAACTCCAACTGTAGTGGAATATACGATCAAAGTCATTATACACATAATAAACATCTTTGTTCTTCATGGAGTCAATGTCAACAGAATCCTTTGGTATGAAATAGATATAATGGTAACCAACGGAGTCAACAAAACCCTCTGTTGTCATTCCATTATGGTCTACGACGACATGTTTCACGTCGGTTGGTGTGGTACCTGACCATAAAAGTGAATTAATAAAAATGAATATGCACCCGAAATGTTTCATGGGTCTTAAATTAACAACCTTGTATGAAGAGTCAAATCTATGTATTAATTATATCGTTATTGCCATTGTGCAATGATATTGCCCATGGGCAGCCCAAATTAAGCATTGACATGGGAGTGGGTTTCTATGAGCCTACCCTGACTGGTTTTGACCAAAATGAAACGGTGCAATTCCCTCCTAAAAGCATGCTGAATAAGAATCTCATGCTT
>Ga0208766_1000516_pt1 | contig 21127 bp, 22 predicted proteins | sample ETN01SmetaG_3_FD_185792 | JGI IMG/M metagenome (GOLD analysis project Ga0208766, IMG submission 185792) | Marine microbial and viral communities from oxygen minimum zone, Eastern Pacific Ocean - ETNP2014F12-01SV263 (SPAdes) (version 2) | ecosystem: Environmental > Aquatic > Marine > Oceanic ... | reverse complement strand
CGCGACTGAAATAAAAACGCCAAAGCCAATTTCATTACCACCAACAAAAAAAAATCGCCCAGACCTTGTTGAAAAAACTATTTTTAGCATGGGACTAATGACAGAGTATGAAGTATGGGAATTCTTAAGAACCAAGCCTAGTGAGGTCTCCGTGATCGAAACTATTGGCCTTCCTGATTCTGTTTGGCTGAGTAATAATGATTCAATAAAATTTCTTTATTATTTCATTGATCAAATTCAAGACTATAACCTTATTGAAATAAATTCAATAACAGATAATGTTTCTGGTTTTGAGTGGGACTAGAATGATCTCATATCTAGCGGTTCTAGTTTGTTTTCTTTTTCTTAGTATTGGCTGTGACCGACCTACGCATCAGATCCATATGGATTCTTTTGTGGCAGACACGCACAATGATATTTTGCTTAGGGCAATGGAAGGTGAGGACATTTTATCAAACCATCCTGATGCGCAGTCTGACCTGGAAAAGTTTAAACTAGGCGGGGTTGACCTTCAGGTTTTTTCTATTTGGGTTAGTCCTAACGAATTTGAAGAATCAGAGTATTTCCAAAAAGCTGATAATATGATTACTAAGCTTGAATTTTTGTGCTCAAGAGTCCCTGATAAATGGCGGTTAATCAAAACATATCAAGATATTAACTATAATCAAAAAAGAAATATTATGTCCTGTATGATAGGCGTTGAAGGTGGCCACGTCATTGGCGATGATATAACTAAGATTAAATATTTTTATGACAGAGGCATGAGATATCTCGGACTTACCTGGAATAATTCAAATAGTATTGCCAGCTCAGCTAAAGATGAGTTTGAAAATATATCTGTTTTAAAGAAAGTTGGGCTCACTGATTTTGGCAGAGAAGTTATACGCGAGTGCAATCGGCTTGGTGTTATGATTGATATTTCTCATGCTGGAGAAAACACTTTTTGGGATGTAATCGATTTAACCAGTAAGCCAATTATTGCTTCGCACTCATCAGTATACGCCTTGTGTCCTCATTACAGAAATTTAAAAGACGAACAAATAACTGCTATCGGGGAAAATGGTGGAGTAGTGTTTGTCAATTTCTATCCAGGATATATAGACAGTACGTATTTAGATAAAGCACAATTAATTCATTTGAAGTATGAACTTGAGAGACAAGTGCTAGCAGAAAAATATGACACCACTTCAAACGCGTACTGGTATGCTGAGTCAAAACTATTAAAACATGAGAAAAGCAGGATTGTACCAAGTATAAATGATGTCATCAAACATATAAAATATATATCTGACCTGGCCGGAGTTGATCATGTAGGTATCGGTTCTGATTATGATGGGGTTGATATTATGCCGATAGGTCTAGAAGATGTAACAAAGCTCCCATTTTTAACAAAAAAATTATTAGATAACGGATTTACAATACGACAGGTAAGAAAAATATTAGGTGGTAATTTTAAACGTATATTTAAGGAGGTTTGTGATAAATAATGAGTAATGCAAATATAGTCTATCAAAATAACCTTAGGACAGAAGCAGAGCATATTGCCTCAGGCGAAAAAATCATTACGGATGCTCCGGTCGATAATAATGGAAAAGGCGAGGCATTTTCACCAACGGATCTAGTTGCAACTGCGTTAGGATCCTGTATGATAACGATTATGGCAATATCAGCTAATAAGTATGATATCGATGTAGCAGGAACTAATGCGTCAGTAAAAAAGATTATGGGTTCTGATCCTAGGAGAATAAATGAGATTGCTATTGATATAAATATGAATAAAAATATCGAAGAAAAAGATCGTAAGCGCCTCGAGCGTGCTGCCTTAGCGTGTCCAGTTCATAAGAGCCTCCATCCAGATTTGGAAAAGAGAATTCGTTTTATTTACTCATGATCGTTCTCGGCTCTATGACCGAGATAGGTTTATAATTAAATTTGGCTTAGTCTATGGTATCAGAATTCAAACTTGCGCCATCTATATTATCTGCTGATTTCTCTGATTTGCGCAGTGCTCTTAAAATATGTGATGAAGGTGGTGCGGACTGGATTCATGTAGATGTAATGGATAACCAGTTTGTTCCTAATCTTACGATAGGCCCTCCTGTAGTAAAATCACTGAGGTCTGTCACCGATAAATTTATTGATGTTCATATGATGGTGATTGATCCAGACAAGTTGGTTGAGTCTTTTGCAAGGGCAGGAGCAGATAATATCACATTTCATGTCGAGGCAGCTGATGATCCAAATGAGGTGATAGACCTAATTCGTTCCACAGGTAAAATGGTTGGAATATCACTAAAACCTTCAACACCATTTAGTACTATTATTCCATTTATCGAAAAAGTTGACCTAATACTAGTTATGAGTGTAGAACCAGGTTTTGGGGGGCAAGGGTATATAGCTGAGTCCACTGATAGAATAATAGAAATAAAGAAATACTTATCTGATCAGTGTTTGGATAGAATACAGATACAGGTTGATGGAGGAATAAAGCTCCATAATGCTGAAGAGGTTATTTCCGCTGGCGGAGATATTCTAGTTGCCGGGTCAGAGGTTTTTGGTTCTAAAGAACCTCAAAATGTTATTAAGAAATTCTATGCTAGTGCAAATGCCATTAATGCCTAGAAATAGATGAAAGGGTAATCAATGCAGATAGTTATTATTTTTATTATTGTCCTAGTTGTTATTGGACTCGTTTCTTGGTTTTTCACTGTGTATAATGGTCTAATACATGTCAAAGAAAACATTAAAAAATCTTGGGCAAATATTGATGTTCTTCTTATGCAGCGATCGGATGAGATACCAAAATTAATCAAGGTATTAAAATCTTTCGTTAAGCATGAAAAAACAATGTTTGATAATGTTATGGATGCAAGAAAATCGTATTTGGGTGCGAATAGCATCACAGAAAAAGCGGACGCAGATAATCAAATATCCGATGCGTTAAAATCAGTATTTGCTTTATCTGAGGCCTATCCTGAGCTCCGGTCTAATGACAACTTTCTAAATCTTCAAGATAGGATAAGTGGGCTTGAAAATGAAATTGCTGATAGAAGAGAGTTGTATAATGAAAGCGTGAATAATTATAATATTCGTATCCAATCTCTTCCAGATGTGGTAATTGCGAATGCAATGGGTCTTAACCAGGAAGAAATGTTTAAGGTAGAGGATTCTAAGAAAAAAGACGTTGATATTAATCTAGATAATCTTTACGATGAGCCATCAAATTCTTAACATTTAGATAATAAATAATTCCAGATTATATAATGCATTCATATAAAGAACTTGATTCTTTTGAATATTGGTCCATCACAGATAAGGATCAGTTTAGTATCTCAATAATAAAAGGCTTAGTAATGGATGCTGTGAGAAAGGCGAATAGCGGGCATCCAGGCGGTCCTATGAGTTCTGCTGATTTTATCTATCTTTTATTTAAAGACTATCTAAAATTTGATCCTAAAAATCCTGATTGGCTCGATAGGGATCGGTTTATTCTTTCTGGCGGTCATATGTCCATGCTCCAATATAGTATTTTACACCTTATTGGATGGATGAAGCTTTCTGAAATAAAAAAGTTTAGACAATTAGGGAGCCATACACCTGGACATCCTGAGGTAGAAATTCCTGGTGTAGAATGCACCACTGGCCCTTTAGGCCAGGGTTTCGCTATGGGCGTTGGGATGGCACTTGCTGAAGCCTATTTGTCAAGTGTGATATCTAGCCATAATGAAGACTCGAGTGATTTAATTAATCATTTTACATATGTCTTGGCAACAGATGGTGATTTACAGGAACCAGTAGCACTAGGTGCAGCGGCAATAGCGGGACACTTAGGTTTAAATAAACTTATTGTCTATTATGATGCAAATGACGCTCAAATTTCTGGTAAAGTATCACGATCGGATTCAGTTAACTATGCTGTGCTTTTTGATGGTCTGGGATGGAATGTGCAAGAGATTGATGGGCATGACCATAGTGCTATGCATTTTGCTATAGAGACTGCAAAGGTTATGGACAAACCAAGTATTATCATTGGTAATACTATAATGGCAAAAGGGACTGCGAATATGGAATCTGACCATAATACGCATGGTGCTCCATTACCTCAGGAAGAAATAGATTTAACCAAAGAGAAGTTAGGCCTTCCTGCTAAAAAGTTTTATGTACCTTCAGAAGTAACGGACCACTTTAGACATAGATTTTCAGATTTAATTGAGGAGGCAAATGATTGGAAAGAGCTATACAAAAAATCTAATGACAAATCAGAACTTAAAAAGATAATTGCTAGTACTATTGCAGGTGAAATAATTTCCGAATTCGAAGTTCCTACTTTCAAGTCTGGTGAAATATTGGCAACAAGAAAAGCATTCGGGGCAGTATTAGACTCGATCTCTAAAAGTTTTCCTCAATTAGTTGGTGGATCTGCTGACCTCGAACCATCAAACTATACAGGGAATTTTGCTAAGACATATGGAGATTTCCAAAAAACAAATAAATCAGGTAGAAATATACCGTTTGGAGTGAGGGAATTTCCAATGGCTGCAATAATGAATGGCATGGCATTACATGGTGGAGTTATACCTTTTGGCGGAACATTTTTAGTTTTTTCTGATTATGAAAGACCTGCTCTTCGGCTTGCAGCAATTCAAAAAGTTAGAGTTATTCATGAATTTACTCATGACTCGTTTTACGTTGGAGAAGATGGTCCAACGCATCAACCCATTGAACATATAATGAGCCTGAGAACAATTCCTGGTTTTAAAGTTTATAGGCCGGCAGATGCAAAAGAAACTGCTTCTTGTATCAAGATGTCAATTGAAGATAAAAATACGCCGTCAGCATTGCTGCTTACTAGGCAGGGCATTCCTATATTAGATGGTAGCCAAAAGAGTATTGACAACAAAGTATCAAAAGGCGCATACTCAGTTTTAGATTGTAAAGGAAGTCCTGAAATAATTATTCTTGCAACTGGTTCAGAAGTAAGCCTTGCAATGGAAGTCGCAAAAATATTAGAAGAAAAAAAAGTTCGTGTTATTAGTATGCCATGTTGGGAGATATTTAATGAACAATCTGATGAATATAAGAAAGAACTAATCCCAGATAGAGGGAGTCTGAAAGTATCAATAGAGGCTGGAATTACAAACGGATGGGAAAAATATATTGGTAGCAATGGTCTCGCTATTGGGATCAATCACTTTGGTATGTCTGCTCCGGCCAATGATCTTGCGATTGAGTTTGGTTTTACTTCCGAAAAGATCAAAAATAGGATTGAAAAATATTTGAAAGAATTATTATGAAAATACACCTAGCAACGGACCACGCCGGCCTAGAACTGAAGGATAAAATAAAGCTGCGCCTAACTGAATTAGGGCATGAGGTTATTGACCATGGTGCCCATGAATATGATGCTCTAGATGATTATCCAGATTTTATATTTCCTTGTGCAAAAGCCGTTGCACAGGATGATCGAAGTAGGGGGATTATTCTTGGCGGTTCTGGCCAGGGAGAAGCAATGGCAGCAAACCGTATTAAAGGTATAAGGGCGGCTGTTTATTATAATGGGCCAGAAGAAATAATTGAGCTCTCGCGCCAACATAATAACGCAAATATATTATCGCTAGGTGCAAGGTTTATGTCAGAACAGGAAATCTATAGAATAATCGAAATATGGTTTGATACAGATTTTGAAGCAGGTAGACACCAAAGAAGGATCAATAAATTAGATAATTGTTGACTAATCCTTGGGTGAATCAATTTCTTTTTTGTGAATTGGCTGAGACAAGACCTTATCAAATAGGTCATTAATATATAATAATCGTTCACTCTCATTTTCTAATAGAAGTATATTTCTCTTTAGATCTAATGGAAGTGTAATTCCTATTAGAAACTGGAAAGATATTTCCCGCTCAAGATAGATTTCAAAATTCTCGTCTTTTCCTAGTTTAATCAATAGTTCAAGATATTTATTTTGAACCAGTTTTAATATTTTATCATTTTCAATTATTGGAGCATCCATATATTCGATATCTCCGATCCAAAGATCCTCTTTTTTTACTTTATCTAAAACTTGAAAACATTTATTTCCTGTTGCGATGAGATCATATTCTCCAGTTTTATATTGTTTGATAATTTTTGTTACATTCAGGCTACACCCAATATTATCAATAGAACCATTATTATTTAATACTATCCCAAATGGGGTATCGTTTTCTATTGATTTCTTTATCATTTTTTTATACCGGGGCTCAAAAATATGAAGCGGAACCTCTTCAAAAGGAAGGACCACTATGTTTAATGGGAACAAAGGGATTTTAATCATTTATTTATTAATTATTACTTACCATGTTGATAATAATCTATGGAATTTATTCTATTTTAATTAAAACCATAAAATAATCTTTATGATTCATTTTCATTTAGGAAGGATATTGAGTCATATTATAAGTTGGGTTATTGAATAAGTAACATTATTAAGGATTATTATTGTTAGGGTTTTCAAATCTTTCATTAAGTAACTTTCTTTTTTGGGCAACCCAGAAAAGATGGTTTATATACGCAATAATAATTGGACTGATTTTAATTTTATTGCCTCATCCACAAGGGCTTAGTGAGCAGGCTTATACTTCAATCGTGATATTGATCACTGCCCTTATTTTGATTATAAAAGAGCCGATCCCTTTACCAGCAATTGCAATTTATATACTATTAGCACAGATATATGGCGGTATAGACTCTGCCGATGGTATCGCCAAGGCATTCATGAATGATGCAGTATTTTTTATCATGGGATCTCTGATGCTAGCGGTAGTAATCATCCGACAAGGATGGGACTCCCGGATTGCTTTGGGTATATTAAGAATAACCGGGAATAAAACATCTAGCATCGTTTTTGGATTTTTATCTATTTCCGCAATTTTATCCTCATTCATTGGAGAACATACGGTTGCAGCGATTATGTTACCAATAGGCATGACTCTAATAAGATTCACTTCTTCTGACTTCGAGAAGGTGAAGAACTTAGCTGCTGTCATATTATTTTCGATTGCATATGGGTGTCTTATTGGTTCAGTGGGTACACCTTCAGGTGGTGGAAGGAATGTTATTATGATTAATTATTTCAATCAGTCAGGGCTTTCATTATCTTATTTTGAATGGATGATAAAAATATATCCTTTTGTGATAATACAGATACCAATAGTAACCTGGATAATTATTAATACATTTAGCCCAGAATATAAAATTTTAGACAGCAGCGTTAGAAAGTTAGTTATAAAGGTTGCAAAATCGAGAAGTATGACAGGACGTAATACGGTTACAGTATTTATATTCATATTGGTATTTATTGGATGGATTTTCTTTAGTGAGAGGTTTGGGTTAGGCACTATCGCACTTACTGGTGTCTTTTTATACCTTTTAGGTGGATTTGTCAGGTGGAATGATTTAAATAGGCATACCCACTGGGGTGTGATTATTCTATTTGGAGCAACAATTTCTCTCGGTACTAGCATCAGGTCAACCGGAGCCGCATTATGGTTAGCTGATCAGGTAATTATTCTATTTGGAAGCATGATGGATGTGTTTCCATTTTTTAGTGATTTTATTGTTATCATGATTACTACGGCTATGGCAAATATTTTATCTAGTTCTGCGACAGTTGCTGTCCTAGGCCCAATAACAATGAATCTTATTCCTGATATGATGCACATTGGTCTAGTAACAGCAGTCTCATCAGCGTTTGGCTATTTTACGGCTGTTGCTGCTCCTGCTTGTACCATTGTGTATTCTAGTGGCATGATAAAGGCAAATGATTTTATAAGATTGGGCCTGAGGATAGGACTAGTGTCAATATTACTATTAATGATCTATATAAATACCTACTGGCTCATTATCAATTAAGGAAAAATTGAGGATGAAATGAAAATATTAATAGCCATAGGAAGCAAACATTATTCTGAGCCCACACTTCACCTAGGAATGAAGGTTTCTCAGGCGTTTAATGCAAAAGTGACCATCATCGATGTCGGAGAAAAAATTAGTGAATTTAGTTCCCAGTTAGTTGAGCTTGCTCAGGATCAAATGGAGTCCTGGGATTTTGATCCACCTGGTGTTGACGTACTTGAGTGGGCATTTAATTATTTGTCTGATAATGGTCTAATTGATTCTAAACAGATAGAAACTGGATTTCCTAAGAATAGATTGATCGATGATGGTGAAGACAGAAAATTAGTTTACCTATCTGGAACTGTTTGCGAAGATGTAAATCTTATTCTTCGCAATGGAGATATTATTTCTGAGCTAAGAGAAGAGGTACAATATGGAGGCTATGATGTAACTATAGTAGGTAAAAGTCAAAAAAGAAATATGTCTCATGATCTACTGCAATATATCAATAGTTCAATCTTAGTAGTTAATGAATATGACACTGAAAAATTCAATAGGGTATTGTTACCAATCGATGATTCTCCTGGTTCAATGAAAGCAGCAAAATATGGAATTCGAGTTGCATTAGCGTATAAAATAGGTATAGATATTGTCACCGTAATAGATAATGGAGTATCTACCGATAGCGATGATAATCTTAACGTCACAAAAATAATAAAATTAATTCGAAGATCAGGAGTTGACTACACACAATTAGAAGAAAAAGGTGACCCAGTAGAAAAAATTATAGAAAAAGCAAATGATGATAAGATAATAGTGATGAGGGCTTCTAATATGAGTCCTATAAAAAGATATTTTAAGGGCAGCAAGCCTCTTTCGATAATGAACCAGTGTAACGTTCCGATATTAATCGTAAAATAACAGTATAATTCTTGGAGCAATTATGTTTGAAAAAATAGATATATCTACGATTATTAATATCTCGCTATTATTATTTTTCCTAATACCTCTAGTCCTTTTTATTTATCTCTATTTTCATGATAAAAGTCAGAGCCAGCATGCGGTATTAAGAAATTTTCCAATCTTAGGGCGGATTAGGTATCTACTTGAAATGCTTGGTCCGGAATTTCGTCAGTATTTGTTTGACTCTGACCATGAGGGTAAACCATTTAATCGTTCAGATTTTGCTAATATTGTTGTCCAAGGTAAATACCTTAAAACGGTTATAGGCTTTGGCTCAAAACGTGATTTTGATAAGCCAGGTTTATATATACGAAATTCAATGTTCCCTAAACAAAAAGAAGAGATGTTAGTAGAAATAGCACCAAAAATTCGTACAAAACGCTATGTTGGGACTGAGGGTCTATTTTCAAGAAAAGAACATCTAGAGGAGGTGGATGTTTCTCCTTGGACACTTCCTGAAGAAAATGCGATAGTCATTGGGCCTAACTGCCGTGAGCCTTGGCATTTACGTGGACCAGTTGGAATGAGTGCAATGAGCTATGGAGCATTAGGAGAGAACGCGATCAGCTCTATCAGTCACGGGTTAGGCATGGCCACTGGATCATGGGTACATACTGGTGAAGGGGGTCTTGCACCTTATCATACAATTGGTGGTGGTGATGTGATTATGCAAATTGGCTCCGGAATATTTGGAGTTCGCGATGAGGACGGAACTTTTAGCTGGGAAAAATTAAGAGATAAAGCCTCTAACCAACGTGTAAGGTGTTTTGAAATAAAACTCGCGCAGGGTGCTAAGATCCGGGGCGGTCATGTTGAAGGAAGTAAGGTTAATCCTGAGATAGCTGAAATTAGGGGAGTCACACCCTGGAAAACGGTTGACTCACCTAACAGGCATAATCAATTTCACGATATTCTATCTCTATTCGATTTTATTGATAAAATCAGAGAGGAAGGCGGGAAACCAGTAGGAATAAAAATTGTAATGGGTGGACCAGATTCGGCAGATGAACTTTGTAGCCATATGAATCAAACGGGTAGAGGTCCAGACTTTATTACTGTTGATGGTGGAGAAGGTGGTTCAGGAGCTACTTATCAGGAAATGGCTGACAGTATGGGCCTCCCAATAAAATCAGGACTTGTTTATCTAGATAATGCATTAAGGTATTATAGAGTGAGAGATAGGGTTAAAGTATTTGCTAGCGGAAAATTATTTAGTCCTGATCGTATTGCCATTGCGCTTGCGATGGGTGCGGATCTGGTTAATATAGCTAGAGGTATGATGATATCAGTTGGATGTATAGGCGCTCAAAAGTGCCACACAAACCACTGCCCTGTTGGTGTGGCTACGACAGATAAAGGCCATCAAAAAGGTCTAGTGGTGAATGAAAAAAAATGGCGAGTTCTTAACTATATTATAACTCTAAGAAATGGGCTACATACTCTAGCAGCTGCCACGGGAATTGATTCTTATACGAAGTTTAATAGAGGTCATATTGTTTATCGTGATCAGCATGGTCAGGTCACACCGTTTAACAAGTTATTCCCATACCTAGAATCATAAAACTTTTTTCATTTATATTAATTATTTTAGTATTATTGAGTCTTAATTGTATTTAGATAAGAGGTTAATTATGGATTTTATGTATTTAATACACCCAATATTCAAGTGGCTACATGTCATCGCAGGAATAATGTGGATTGGATTATTATATTTTTTCAACTTTGTTAATTCTGGTTTTGCGCCAACTATGGATGGTGACACCAAGAAAAAAGTTGTCCCTGAATTAATGCCAAGAAGTCTGTATTGGTTTAGATGGGGAGCTGCCTATACATGGATCACTGGCTTGGTACTGCTTCTAGTGGTGTATTATCATGGAGGGCTTACCTTTGATGATCCGGATATGGAATATGGGGTTCCCTTTATTGTAATGGTAGCGGTAACATTTTTGGCAGTATATGTGTATGATGCATTATACAGCAGCCCAATAGCATCTAATCCCAGACAGGCAACGGTGGTTTCTTTTATATTAATAGCGGTCATCATTTTTCTTATGAAAGAATGGGCGGGATTTAGCTATAGATCGTACAATATTCATCTTGGCGCACTTTTCGGTACTAGCATGGCATTTAATGTCTGGTTTCGGATATGGCCTGCGCAGCAAAAAATTATCAATGCAATAAAAAATGGAGACGCTCCAGATGGAGATCTTTTGGCGCTAGCCGGTCTTCGATCAAAGCATAATACTTATATGTCAGTTCCTTTGGTATGGACAATGCATAATCAACACCATGCCGATGTTCTGTCAGGTGGAAAATTTGGTATTCCTAGTGAATGGAGCTGGGTAGTTTTGATGGTATTTGTTGCACTAGGATGGCATATTGTATTTCAAATGTATAAAAAAGCATCAACAGTTAGTGGGTTCTAAGACCTATAAATTTAATATATTAAAAAAGCCTCAGGAAACTGGGGCTTTTTAATATCTATAATAGAGTAAATAATTGAAAAGAAATAATGCAATAGTATTATTAGTTCTTGCAGGTGCTTTATGGTCACTGGGAGGGGTGCTCATTAAAAGTATTCCATGGCCGCCACTAGCAATTTCTGGCCTTAGAGGAGGAATTGCGGCTATGGTGATTTATTTATTTAGTGGCGGCAATAAACTAACCTTTTCAACATCAAAAATAGTTGCGGCTTGTTGTTACGCGCTTGTTGTTACACTTTTTGTTATGGCTAATAAACTAACTACAGCTGGGAACGCTATTTTATTACAATATACTGCACCAGTCTATGTTGCTCTATTTGGATATATGTTTCTTGGAGAGAAATCTACGATAGTTGATTGGATAACAATTTCCATATTATTAACAGGACTGACATTATTCTTTATTGATGATCTAACTCTAGATGGGTTTACAGGAAATATTTTTGCCGTTTTTTCTGGAATGAGTTTTGCTGCGCTGACTTTACTATTACGAAAGCAGAAAGATGACTCGCCATCTGATTCTGTGCTCTTGGGGAATATACTAACATTGGTCATTGGTCTTCCTGTTATTGCGACCACTATAAGCTTTGAACTGAAACCAATAATATTAGTACTGATTCTAGGCATCTTTCAGCTCGGTGTACCATACATATTATATACTACAGCCATAAAGCATGTGACCGCCTTGGATGCCATAATCTTCCCTATTATCGAACCAATACTAAACCCTATATTAGTTTTCCTTATTATTGGTGAGACACTTGGTCCCTGGTCGTTTTTAGGAGGAGCGATGGTGCTAGGTGGTGTGATGCTAAGAGGGTCACTAAAAAAATAAAAAGGCTCCACAAGGAGCCTTTTTAAATAGAAATAATAAGTAAAAAATTATTTCACAAATTAATTCAATTCACATGCCATATCATGACCACAGCACATAGGCGATTTTATTTTGCCATGACCTTCGGGACATTTAGCTATAGCAACTTGTGTGCTATCATCTTTTGTTAGATGATCATGCACAAGCGATGTTCCACATTTTGCGCACTTAAGGTCTTCTAAACCCATACCGCAGTGATCACATTCATATTTAGCCATTATTGGTTCCTTTATTTAATAATTTATATCATCTTTAATAACAGTAATTTATAAATTAATTTTTTAAATTAATACTTATAAATAGTAATAATTACTATTTAAATTCCAGAATGAGATATAGTCAACAAAGGGAAGTAATTAAAAATATTGTTCGTTCTACAAAGACGCATCCAGGCGCTGATTGGATTTATAAACAGGCAAAAAGAATAATTACTAACATAAGCCTTGGGACTGTATATAGGAATTTAAAAACGTTGGAAAAATCAGGTGATTTAAGAATAATCTATGACAATGACCAAGTTAGGTATGATGGTAATTTGGAGGATCATCACCATTTAAAATGCCTTGAGTGTGGACGAATAATTGATTCCAATGTTGATAGCAATGTTGATAGAGATACTATAATTAAAGAGCATGACTTTGACCCTCAAGAGGTAGAAATTTTTATTTTTGGAAAATGTAATAATCATAAAAAAGGAGAAAAAAAATGAGTTTAGATGGAACAAAAACGCATGAGAATCTAAAGGCTGCTTTCGCTGGTGAATCTCAAGCAAATAGAAGGTATCTTTATTTTGCTAGAGCCGCGGATATTGAAGGATACCCTGACGCTGCTGGAGTATTTAAGAATACGGCAGATGGCGAGACTGGACATGCGTTTGGGCATCTCGAATTTCTTGAAAAAGGTGGTGCCGGTGATCCAGCGACAGGATTAGTTATTGGAGAGACCTCTGATAATCTTAAGGCCGCAGTCGCTGGTGAAACTTATGAATACACTGAAATGTATCCAGGCTTTGCAGCAACCGCCAGAGAAGAAGGATTTGATGACATTGCTGAGTGGTTTGAGACCTTAGCACGCGCAGAAAAATCTCACGCTGGTAGATTCCAAGAAACCCTAGATTCTTTATAATCTGGCACACGTTAACATTGGGCACATAAGTGCCCAATGTTAAACCAAATTTTTTATTTTTAACTATATATGATTAACCATTCAAATGTAGATAACGCTGTCTACGATGTGAATGATCCTAATTATTGGAACAAGGAATCATTATATAAAGAGATTGATAGAGTATATGACATCTGTATAGGATGTAGGCTCTGTTTCAATTTGTGTCCATCATTTCCTTATCTTTTCAATGTCGTTGATAAAATTGGTGATGACAAGCGTTTGGTTGCCGAATATGATGGGAGAGTTGAAAAAGAAAATTTTGACAGAGAATATCTGGATTTACCAGAAGGAGAGCATGCTAGTGAGGCTAGTTTAGAAGTAGAATTTAGGGGTGAGGTTAGAGATTTAAGCCGAGAACAAAAATGGGAAGTGGTAGACCTGTGTTATCAGTGCAAGTTGTGCGAGCCTGTTTGCCCATATACCCCAGGCAAAGAACATGAGTTCAAACTGGATTTTCCAAAACTTATGACAAGGGCACAAGCGTTAAGAACCAAAGATCGTGGAGTAAAAATAAGTGATATATTTCTTTCGCGAACTGACCAAATCGGGAAACTCGGTTCCTATTTTGGCCCGATCATAAATTTTTCAAATCGTATAAAAATATTTAGATGGTTAATGGAAAAATTTATTGGAATTCATAGAAAAAGAGTTATCCCAAAGCTTAATACGTTTACCTTTGAAAAATGGTTTCGAAATCATCAGTCTTTGGTAGAAAAACCGGTTGATAAAGTTGTAATCTTTTCCACATGCTACACTAATTCAAATGATGTTAATCTAGGGGTTAGCGCTGTAGAAATTTTAGAGCATAATAATATTGAATGTATATATCCTCAACAACAATGTTGTGGAGCACCATATCTCAGCCCAGGTGATTTTGATGGATTTAAAAAACAAGCCCAGCCGAATATTGAACAACTTTATAAATTGGTTTCTGATGGTTATAAAATTGTTGTTACTGGTCCGCCAACATGCAGCCTAACATTAAAGATCGAATATCCAGACTATTTGGGCGCAGATGAAAAAATTGCATTGATCTCAGAAAATACATATGACATATCTGAATATCTTGCGATTCTTAATAAACAAGGAAAAATAAAAACAGATTTTGTGAATAGTATTGGTGCAGTGAATTACCATGTTAGTTGTCATTTGAAAGCACAACGAATAGGTTATAAGAGCAGAGACATTCTCATGCTCGTTCCTGATACTAAGGTAAATCTTATTAACCAGTGCAGTGGTATGGATGGTGGCTGGGGCATGAAATCTGAAAATTACGATGAGTCAATGAAAGTTGCAGACAGATGCGTGAATGATATAAATCAAAAAGAAGCTGATAAAGCATGCTCTGATTGTTCATTGGCAAGTCACCAAATTAAGCAAGCAAGTAACAGCAAGATTAATCCTAGTCATCCAATTATTGAGCTTCATAGGGCCTATGGTCTAGGTGATTCTGAAAGGAGTTAGTTTTGAAACAAACATTAGACGTATCAGATTTATTAAATATAATTGAATATGAAAAACAAAGAGACAACTATAGAAAAGATATTATTGAATACAAAAAAAACAGAAGGTTTAAACTGGGGCCAAACATTCTGATTACATTTGAAAATAGTAAAACCATGAAATTTCAAATTCAAGAAATGATGAGAGCAGAGAGGATGGTTCATGATAATCAGATTGAAGAAGAATTAACGGTGTATAATCCTCTGATCCCTCAAGGCAATGAACTTAGTGCTACATTATTCATAGAAATAACAGATCCTGAAAAAATAAGACCTGTTTTAGATGGTTTCATAGGACTGACTAGAGGCACTGCTGTTTTTATTGATATCGATGGAGATAAGGTATGTGCGAATTTTGAACTTGGAAGGGAAAAAGATGATAATATTAGTTCTGTACACTATATTCGGTTTCCTTTTTCTGATGAACAGAAAAAGAATTTTACGAAAGAATCAATAAACGGAAGCATTAATATTGAATACAATGATTATAAATATTCTATTAATCTATCGGTTGAGAATAAAGAATCTTTAGCAAACGATTTTTCATAACTATTTATTACATCATTCAAATACTATATTTTTTAGTAGAGTATCATTGGAACTCTTTTTCTTTTTAGATAGTTGGAGTACTTTTCATCGATAAAACAAAGGAATTTGAATGAGAGTCTACGTTAGTGCAGATATGGAAGGAGTCACGGGAGTATCTCACTGGGAAGAGGTTGACCATAATAAGTCAGCATATGCTCAATTTCAAAAGCAAATGTCTCTGGAAGTAGCTGCAGCATGTGAGGGTGCAATAGCAGCTGGAGCTAAAGAAATACTGGTGAAAGATGCTCACTACTCCGGTAGAAATATTTTACCCTCATACTTACCGAAAAGAGCAAAGATAATACGTGGCTGGAGTGGCCATCCATACTCAATGTTACAGGAAATAAATAGCAGGTTTGATGCGCTTATGTTGGTAGGGTATCACGCGAAAGCTGGAAGTGGAGGCAACCCTCTAGCACACACAATGTCAAGCGCCAAAATCGAAAGAATTATATTAAATGATGTGCAAGCATCTGAACTGCTTTTACATGGGACAATTGCATCAAAATATCATATTCCTTTAACCTTTGTATCTGGTGACAGTGTTATATGTCAAGAAGTAAAAAATATTAGTCCTAATACGGTTACACATGCCACAATGCATGGTGCTGGCGATTCCTCTATTAGTCTACAGCCTGGACTATCCATAGATATTATAAGAAGAAAATCAGAAGAGTCGCTAAATGGTGAATTAAAGCAATGTACGTGGGCGTATCCCAGCAGATTCAAACTAACAATTAGATATATGAAGCATGTAGACGCGTATAAAGCATCACAATATCCTGGCGCAATAATGTTGACTTCAAAGAGTGTTTGTTATGAAGACAGAGACTATGATAATATAATGCGTTTTATCCTGTTCTGTGTGTAAATGGGCTGGATAATTAACCCATCGCCTTTAGTAGCATGTCCTGTTTTAAATCGGGATTTAAGTTTTCCAGTAAGGAATATATACTGTGTTGGTAGAAACTATAGAGGCCATGCGCTTGAAATGGGCAGTAACCCAGATCGTGAGACACCATTTTTTTTTCAAAAGGTATCTGAAATACTGTTATTACCTGGAAGCAATCTAGAATATCCAGATGACACAAATGAATTGCACCATGAAGTAGAGCTAGTTGTGGCTATATCTAATGGTGGATATAAAATACATAAGTCAGAAGCGAAAGATATGATCTTTGGATATGCCGTAGGCGTTGATCTCACAAAAAGAGATATACAGAAAAAAGCGAAAGAATCGGGGAAACCTTGGCTAAGTGGTAAGGTTTTTGCTGGTTCTGCAGCGATATCAGAGATCGTGTTAAAGGATGACTCTCTAGATGCAGATAAATTAGAAATTAGTCTCAGTGTAAATGGCGATCTTAGACAAAATTCAGGCTGTGATAAAATGATTTGGTCTGTTAATGAAATTATATTTTTATTATCACAAACAGTGCCGCTAGGTCCAGGTGATTTGATTTATTCTGGGACACCATCTGGTGTTGGTAAGATAGAGAAGGGAGACACAGTTTCGGCAATCCTCCATCAGGAAAATAGTGTAAAGCTGAGTTTTCAGATAGATTAGAATGAAAATAATATTGTTACTGTTATTGCTTTTTTCATGTAATTCCAGTACAGGGATTGATTGGGTCGCTTCTTTGCCAAAGCCTTGGACTCTAAGCAATGATGAGGTCACAAAATTACTTCCAGAGTTTCAAAAAAGGTTTCCAGAGTTTAATGATCGATTAAAGGCCATTAATATCTGGAGAGTTGGAACCCCTTATGGGATATTCAAGCTAGGTGAAGAGATTGAGCCTGACCCGGATCCAATACTAAGAATTGACACGTCTGATTGTACGGTGCATGTATTGACATCTCTTGCATTTACAACTAGCACTAGCTGGTCTGAGACAAGAAAAAAAATGATCGACATACACTACAAACCAGATTTTAGTGGCAAAAAAATACCTACTTATGAATCTCGCTGGCACTATACATCTGACAGGATTATAAATAATCCATATACTGCTGATCTCACAAAGTCTATAATCCAAAAAGATAATCTTGACTCAGTAATTATTGTTTTAAATAAGAAGAAGGATGGGTCGGAGTTTCTTAATCTTAATTGGACATCGAAAAATAAAATTTATTTTATTCCAACAAAAAATGTTAATGAGTTTCTTTTATCTAAACTCCCTGATATATGTGGTGCAGCTTTTGTCCGGAAATCCTATTTTAAAAATGGTATTGTGATAGCACATGAAGGCGTCCTGATTGATAATAAGGAGCTAATACATGCCTCATCAAAACAGAAAAAAACAGTAAGGGTAAATTTTATTGATTATATAAACAATAATGGTAACCCCAGATTTGATGGTATAATGTTTTACAAGTTTGATTCGCAGAGTTGAAAATTATTTTACATAAATAAGCTTACGAGTTTTTATTATTTTTTGATCTACCGAAAGGGTGGAAAAATAAATCCCAGTAGATTGAATTTTTCCCGAATTATTTTTCCCAAACCATTTTATTCTATACTCACCGGGTATAAGCTTTGAATTGAGGAGGGTTTTTATAAGCCTACCATCAAGAGACCATATTTCAATTTTTATATTTTTTAGTTTAGGAATAGAAAAAACAATATCTGTTTCTGAATTAAATGGGTTTGGATAATTTTGATTCAAGGTATAACTATTAGGCATTGGTGAGCTGGTAGAGAATACAGTATTAGAGATGGTTGACTCGTTCCAATATCTATCTGCTACAGTAGAAAAATAGAGATATGTATTCGCCGTGTCATTAATCCCTTGTTGGTCAATAATTGATATAGGGTTTTGAGTAAACTGAATGTCAATAATATTAGCATTATCAGGATCTGCATTAGGATCAAGAGACCGATATGTTATTAACCATACAGGTTCATTGATTTCACCAGGGTATGATATAAGCTGAAACTGATCATTGTTAAGTGCTGATAGTACGAGCGTTGGTGATGATGGAGGCGGATAGGTTGTAATGGGGTTTAGTTTAATCTTTGATAGATTCCGAAAGAATGTTTCTCCAGCGGGAACGAAATAATTATTATCATCCCAAGTTGCATAACTAAAGAATTGGAAGCCGTCAACCCAATCTAGAGATCGGCAGCCTCCGATAATAGAAGAGTGGTTATTCCAGAGATTATTATCTGCCAGTATATATGAGCCAGGGCCAACCGTAAATGATCGACCTGATTCAATTCCATCTTGGATGAAAGAGACCCAACACTCTGGGCAATCGCCAGATAGCATTCCAGTAAAACCGCTGGCTGTTGTCCAGTGATAGTGCATTGGCATCAAATGATCAAGGTAACCTTCATTAAACCAGAGAGCGCCATCTTGGAATACTGTACCATAACCTTGCCATCCAGACCAATTGTATTTTCCTAGTACAGCTGCAGATAATCGAACGTGAGGTTTGACTCTCTGTATTGAATCATGTAAGGAACTAACGAACTCAGTCACGCTCCATCTCCACCACTCTTCCCATGAACTATAACCGCTTGGTATGCCGCCAGAGTAAGGGTGTAGATAATCATATAGATATCTTCCTGAACGATTTTGTGTTAATTGGATTAAGATTTCTTCTGATATCAATCCATCTAAACCAGCAAGCTCAGACTCTGTATCTAAAGATTGTCTGATACCGTTGGTATGTTCGTTCCACCTTACATAATCAAGGTGTAGGCCATCTATATCATAGTTGTTAACAAGTTCCATGGCTACTTTGATTGTATACTCTCTAACTGCCGGGAGCCCGGGAGAAAGAGATCTATAGGATGACATCGCGGTACCATTCTGATCGCGACATATCCACTCCGGGTGTTCATATGCAGGTGACCCAGGACGTGTACTTGAGGTTTGAAACACGTTAAACCAGGCGTGCACTTCCATCCCTTTTTCATGCGCGAGTTCGATAGCCTTAGCAAGCGGATCGTATCCCGGGTCTTGATATCCAGCATAATAGCCCCAGGGCTCATAGGCAGAGTTATAGTATGCCGTTCCACTTTGTCTTACTTGGAAAATAATTGCGTTCATGTTTGCTGTTTTATGATCGTTTATAATTTGCTGAAGGTGACTGATATTTTGTGATATATTTTTATTTCTATCAATGTGGTCCCACGTGATGACCCATGTGCCCCGAAATTCTTCGTTCTGCGGATTGGCCTGGAGGTATCCTACTAAGAAAAATAATAATAGTATTAGCTTTTGGAAGAATGATCTATTATACAATAATGGTTTCATAAAAAATCAGAATTATCACAATTATATCAATTATTTTTGCGATAGAAATTTGGTATGAAATCTTTTAACAAACATATTATAATAATCAGCACTATTTTTTCATTATTTTTTATTTTTTCCTGTTCATCTGATGCACCTTCAATTATGCAAAAACCTCCTGCACTTTTAGTGGGTGACACGATTGCGTTTTGTGCGCCATCGGGCTTTCTTGACTCCGTTCGTATGAGTCTAGCCAAAACAAGGCTTGAGGAAAAAGGGTTTTATATAATTCAGGAAGATTCTATTTATAGAAGATGGGGATATTTAGCGGGTACGGATACACAAAGAGCGAGTGAGCTAATGTCCTATTTTGAAGATAAATCTGTTAGAGCTATTTTCCCAGGAACTGGGGGCTACGGAAGCACAAGAATTCTTTCAATGCTTGATTATAATATCATAAAAAGTAATCCAAAAATTTTCATCGGTTTTAGTGATATAACAGCGCTTCATATAGCATTTAATCAGCTTGCCAACCTAATTACTTTTCATACCCCAAACCCGATGTATGGGCTAGGGAGCAAAAAGGGTCTTGATCCTATCTCAGAATTATACTTTTGGTCATTATTAATGAATAGTAATGACTATACCTATGAGATTCCATTTGATTTATATGGGGACTCTTTAAAAGTTCAAACTATGGTTCCAGGAATTGCCTCAGGAAAGTTAGTTGGTGGAAACTTATCGCTTATTTGTTCAACGATGGGTTCGGTTTATGAAGCTAAGACAATGGGCTCTATATTGTTTATTGAAGATGTGGGGGAGGCTCCTTATAGAATAGATCGTTATCTTAGCGAGCTAAAACTTGCTGGTAAATTGGACCGGGTTAATGGGATTATTATTGGTAGGTTTTCTAGAAGAGAAGCTGAAGCCCCTGATAGATCTACTGACTTTAAAATGCATCAGGTTTTCCAACAATATTTTTCAAAAATGAAAGTCCCCGTTATCTTTAATTTTCCTTCTGGGCATGGATCTAAAAACGTGTCACTGCCACTTGGATGCATTGTTGAGATCAATACGGTCTACGAGACATTTAAAGTATTAGAGCCGCCAATTAAGAATTAAGATTTTTGAATTTTTTTGAATAGCTTTGACAGATATTAGTAGGACAAATAAACTCTTTTTATTAATTAACAATAGGATTTAAAAAGAAAAATGATACAATTTACTTCACATGGTGACTACGGCAATTGGGTGGATAATAAGTGGCTTGATAGTAGCTCTGGGAATAGGATTAGTGTTATTTCTCCATATTTTGATAAACAGATCGCAACGATACCAGATTCAGATGCAAGAGATTTGGATATTGCAGTTGATAAAGCTAGATCTGCATTTCCCGATTGGTCAAATACTAATATTCGAGATAGGGCCCAGATT
>Ga0208766_1000513_pt1 | contig 21289 bp, 20 predicted proteins | sample ETN01SmetaG_3_FD_185792 | JGI IMG/M metagenome (GOLD analysis project Ga0208766, IMG submission 185792) | Marine microbial and viral communities from oxygen minimum zone, Eastern Pacific Ocean - ETNP2014F12-01SV263 (SPAdes) (version 2) | ecosystem: Environmental > Aquatic > Marine > Oceanic ... | reverse complement strand
TTTAATTTTTTTGACCCAAGATTTATTATCTATCTCGACGTTAACCTTTATCATGGTTATTCTTTCTTTTTGTAAGCTTCGACAATTTTTGTAACTAATGGATGTCTAATAACATCATTATGATCAAAATTTATTATGGATATCTCTTTTATCCCTTTTAAAATATTTTGTGACTCTACTAAACCAGACTGATTTTTATTTGGTAAGTCGATTTGAGATGGATCTCCGTTAACAACTAATTTTGAATTTTCACCGATTCTTGTTAAAAACATTTTAATTTGAGTTTGAGTAGCATTTTGAGCTTCATCAAGAATAGCAAAAGAATTCTTTAAAGTTCGACCCCTCATGAATGCAAGTGGAGCAATTTCAATTTCTCCAGATTCAATTTTTTTTTGAATTTTGTCATAATGAAATAAGTCATGCAGAGAGTCGTATAGAGGTCTTAAATATGGATCTATTTTTTCTTTCAAATCTCCAGGTAAAAAACCTAATCTTTCTCCTGCTTCAACGGCTGGTCTTGATAGTATTATCTTTTCAACTTTTTTTTCTAAAAGCATTGTTAATGCTACTGCAACGGCTAAATATGTTTTACCAGTTCCAGCCGGACCCAGCGACATTACTATTTGATTTGTTTTCAGAGCCTTGACATATTCTTTTTGTTTTTTTGACCTAGGTATAACTGATCTTTTTGGTGTTTTAATTATTTCTTCTAAAGAAACTTTGTTAGATGAATGAATTTCACTATCTCTTATCATTTCGTTATTTAAAGAAGTAATTATATCATTTTTATCTATTTTGTTTTCAGATTTAAAGCGCGAAATTAAATATTGAATTGCATCCTTAACTCTCTCATTTGATTTTTTATCTCCCTTAATTGCAATCGAATTTCCTCTAAAATAGATTTGTGATCCAGTAAGTTTTTCTAATTCTTTAAGATTTGAATCAAAAGAGCCAACTATCTCCATTAAAATTTTATTATTAAATATATTTATATTTATCGAGTCGTCACTTCCATATAAAATGGAAACTTCCTTATTATCTCTATTTTGTTTATTTATTTTCATTGATCAATATTATGCTGCCTGTTCTTTGTTTAACTTATGAAAACCAGATAAGTTTTTTTTATTAAAAGAATTAATTTCTACATCAATTATTTCGCCGATAGTACATCCATTTGAATTAAAAAATACAGACATCGCACTTTCTGTTCTTCCAAAATATTTTGCTTGATTATTTAATTTGTTTTCAACCAAAACTTTGCACGTTTTATTTTGGTAGTTTTTGTTGTTTTTATATTGTAAATTTTCTAATAAATTTTGCATTTTTTTTAATCTTTCCTCTGACACTTTTAAACTATTTAATTTTTCTTCACTGGCTGGTGTTCCAGGTCTTGGGCTGAAAATAAATGAATAAGAATTAATAAAACCAATTTTTTTTATAAGGTCCATTGTTTGAATAAAATCACTTTCTGATTCTCCTGGATATCCAACGATAAAATCGCTGGAAATTTTTATGTTCTCATTAATATCTTTTAATTTTTTAATAATAGAAATGTAATATTCTTTATCATGCTTTCTATTCATAGACTTTAAAATTTTATTTGAGGCACTTTGAATCGGAAGATGCAGAGAGGGCATAAGTTTATTGCAGTTTTTATAACATTCTATTAAATCTTCAGTCATGTCTTTTGGATGGGAAGTTGTAAATCTTATTCTTTTTAAATTTTCAATCTCATTTATTTTTTTTATTAGAGATGAAAGTTTATAATTTTTTTTGTTTTCAAAGGAATTATATGCATTTACATTCTGACCCAATAAGATAATTTCTTTAGTTCCATTTTTTACAAGTCTCTCTGCCTCATTAATTATTTGTGTAAATGGTCTAGAGTATTCTGGTCCTCTAGTGTAAGGAACAACACAGAAATGACAAAACTTATCACAACCCTCTTGTATTGTTAAATAAGATGAAATTTTATTTTGTGAATTATCAATTTTCCCAAGTTCATCAAATTTTTTTACAACATCAAACTCTGTCTCAACAATTTTTTTCTTTTTTCTTTCATGATTTAAAATTAAATCTGTTATTTTATGATAAGATTGAGGTCCAATAACCATATCTATATAAGGTTCTCTATTTATCATCTCTTCTGACTCTGCTTGAGCAACACATCCGGTAATAATAATTAGTGGTTTTTTTAAATTTTTAAAACTTTTTTTTATTCTTCCAATTTCATCATAAACTTTTTCAGCCGCCTTTTTACGTATATGACAAGTATTTAGAACAAAACAATTTGCTTCACTCTTTGTATCTGTTTTCTCAAAACCAATGGTTGTGGTTAAATCATAAATACGATTTGAATCATATTCATTCATTTGACATCCAAAAGTTTTGATAAATATTTTTTTAGGCAAGTTTTCTATTTTTTAATTTTTGAACCATATAGTTCTAATCTGTGATCAACAAGTTTATATCCAAGTTTTTCGGCAACTTTTTTCTGCAGTTTTTCAATGTCTTCATTAACAAATTCGGTTATTTCACCTGTATTAATATCTATTAAATGATCATGATGATCTAGTGTAGTTTGTTCATATCTTGCTTTATTGCCTTTGAAGTCGTGTTTTGCAACAATTCCTGCTTCTTCAAATAATTTTACAGTTCTATAAACTGTTGCAATACTAATTTTAGAATCTAAATTATTAACTCTTTTATGTAATTCATCAACATCGGGATGATCATTTGATTCGGACATAATTTTTGCAATTACTTTTCTTTGATCAGTTAGCCTGACGCCCTTCTTAAGACATTTATTCTCTATATCGCTGCTCATAATAATTTTTTCAATTTAATATTATAACAAAAAAAATTTTTCAAAAATATTATTTTAACTTAAATATAATGGTTTAATCAATTCTTCATCTAATAAGCCTTTTAATCGCAGAAATTCAAGATCTTTGTGGTTTAAATCTGTCATGTTTACATTATCTAGCTTGATTATTTTTTTATCGAAATATGCAACAAAATTTTTGGGGATTACTATAAATTCATTGTCATATTTTTCTCTTATTTCATTTTCCTTTATTTCTTCAGCTTTTTTATTATTTTTTAAATTTTTTTGAAATTTCATGGAAAAATATCTGTTATTAAATTTTATAAGACTATAAATATTATCTTTTTTATTAAAGAATTTTGCACAAGACCATAAGAATGTATTATATCCATACAAACTTATATTTTTTGAAAGACTAATTCCCTTTGCTACTGCTAGCGATCCTCTTAATCCTGAAAAATTTCCTGGTCCTTGATTAACAAAAATATTGGAAATATCATCGAGTTTCATCTTGCTCTTTTCAAAAAAATCCAATATTTGCTGCATTAACAAATCATTATTAAATTTATCATTTTGCAAATTTTTACTAAATGTTTTACTTTCATTCTTTATAAATAATGAGCCAGCATTTGTGCTGCAATCTATGGATAAAAAATTCATAATACCTATATTGATACTACTATTACTATCTGCAAGTAAATCCCTTGCTATAAATTTAAGTGAATTTAATCCTGATAAAGGTGTAATAGCTTTAATGTATCACCGCTTTAACGAAAATAAATACCCATCAACAAATATAAGAAACGAAGTTTTTTTAAAACATTTAGATGAAATAAATAATTCAAAATTTGAATTTATTTCTTTTAATAAATTTAATGAAATTATTAAAAATAAAATGGAAAAAAATTATTTGCTTTTAACAATTGATGATGGTTTTGAATCTTTTTATTTAAATGCATGGCCAGTACTTAAAAAAAGAAAAATTCCTTTTATTCTTTTTGTAAGTACTAGAGAAGTAGGAAATTATGGCTATATGACTTGGAAACAAATAAAAGAAATTGATTCTAGTGGTTTAGCTACTATAGGAAACCATAGTCATACTCATGAATATTTAATTGATTGGGAAGAAAAAAAAATAAGAGATGATTTAGAAAAATCTATAAAAATTTTTAAAAAAGAATTAGGTTATTCTCCAAAATTATTTTCATATCCTTTTGGAGAATATAGTACTGCCTTAAAAAAAATTGTAACCGATTTGAATTTTGAATTTGCTTTTGGACAACATTCAGGTGTTATAGACTCAAGTAAAGACTTTCTTGAATTACCAAGATTTCCAATAAATGAAAAATATGGTGAGTTGAAAAGATTTAAATCCATAATTCAAACTTTACCTTTTCCTTATGAAAAAATAACACCAGAAAATCGATATATTAAGAAAAATGAAAATCCTCCAAAAGTTAAAGTTAAATTTTTTAAAGATTTAATCGATGTTAAAAATATCACATGTTATTCAAATGAAGGAAATATTTGGAGAAAGTCTGATATTGTTTTTACTGAAGAAAACCAACTTAATATTATTTTAAAAGAAAAATTTAAAAGCGAAAGAGGAAGAATTAATTGTACCCTTGCAGAGGCTGGTGGAAAATGGAGATGGCTTGGTATTCAATATGTTGTGGCAGAATATTGAAACACCAAGTTTATAATGCAACTCCTGTTTTTAGTTTAGTAGGTAATAAAATTGCTTTATCAAAATCTGTTAATGAATTATTTTCTATAATATCATCAAGAATTTTCACATACTTTTCCCCTATAGCAGCATAAGCTTTTAAATATTTTGTTAAATCGGAACCTATGATTGGCATATCTTCCTCTCTGATTTGAGCTCTTGCTTCTCTAAATTCTTGATAAGCATTATGGGTATTTAAATTATTTTTATATGCTCTAACTGAAGCTTTAAGAATTTGAAATTGTAAAACTTTATGACTTTGATCTGGATCTTTATTTTTTGGAGAAATGCCCTTCTTGCTCCAAGTCCACTGACCAAACAAAGCATTACCCTCCAAAGCAAATCTAGATGTTCCCCATCCACTCTCATTTGCTGCTTGTGCTAAAGCAATAGAAACTGGAATAATATCCATTCTCATTTTAAGTTTTGATAAATCTTTGTCGTCAATCTTATATTCTTTAAATCTTCTTTTAAGCCAAACTCTTTCTCCAACAGTATTAAAACTTTTACCTAATATTTTAAAAAGTTTTTTTCTATCCTCCATAATTTTATTATTTTCAGCAAGTATTAAAGGCAAAACAATCTTAATAAATAATTCTCTTTTCTTTTTCGTGTCACCCAAAGCTTTTAGATCTTTTGGGAGTTTTGTAAGATATATAGGTTTTACTTTTTGACCGGCTCTAACTCCTTTAAGATCATATCCCAAATCATCAAAAAGATTAGAGGTAGTTTCTGCATTTAAGCTAATCGTGTTGTCATGTTTTTCAACAATTTTTGTTTCTTCTTTGGGTAATTCTCCTTTTTTCTTCTTAGCATTTTTAGATTTAGAAATTTTTGGAGTTTTATACTCTTCTGCTACATAAGTAAATTTAACTTCATTAACTACATTCTTAATGTAAGGTCGCATTGTAATTAAACAAGCAATAAAAAATATAAAAGCAAAAGATAAATAAATATTTCTTATTGAATTTTCTTTAAGCTCTTGTTTTGCTATAGCTTTATCACTGGAACGGTTGACTGGTAATCTAATACGATTTTTTATTAATAGTAATTCCAACTGAGAAATTGTTAATTTTTTTGAACTCCTCGCATAATGCTTAATCTCGACTATTCCATAAAGTTTGGCAAGATGTAGTAATTGCTCTCTGTATGATTTAAATAATTTTTCTATTTTTTTTGACAATTTTTAACTCGCTTCCACTTTTTTGACTTCTGGTAAATAGTGGCACAAAAGATTTTGAACGCCTTGTTTGAGAGTCATAATAGAGCTTGGACAACCAGAACAACTACCTTTTAACTGAACTTTAACTACACCATCTTCGAATGATTTAAATATTATGTCTCCTCCATCTCTTGCCACTGCAGGTCTAATTTTTTCATCTAAAATTTTTTTAATCTTATTAACTATTGCATCTGATTTATCTAAACTAGAATCCAACTTTTCTTTTTTTTTACCTACAATGGAATCGTTTCCCTGTAAATAATGGTCGTTAATTTGAGAAATAATATTGTACTTCAAATCATTCCACTCTAAACTTTTTTCTTTTTTCACTGTTATGAAGTTTTCTCCTAAAAACACCATTGTAGTTCCCTCCAGAGAAAATATTTTATTTACCAGTGGTATATTTATATTTTTATCATTCTTTAAAAATTCCACTGGTCCTGCCTCAGAGACTTTCTTGCCTGGTAAGAATTTTAAAGTATCTGGATTTGGAGTATGTTCTGTATGTACTACCATAATAACTTAATATTATAACTAAATAGTCTTATCAAGAAAACTTTGTAAGTCCTACAATGTCATATATTTCCTTAAGATTATTTTTTGCTATCAAATCTGCTTTTTTTGAACCTTTTTCTAAAATTTTATGCAGATATTTTTTATCATTTAATAATTTGTTTATTTCTTTTCCAATTGGACTTATTTTTTCAATGATTGATTCGCTTAATTTACTCTTAAAAGTTGAAAAATTTTTTCCTCCAAATTCTTTTAGCACATCATCGATCTTGATATTGTTCGTGCTGGCATAAATAGATATTAGATTGGCAGCCTCCGGTCTATTCTTAAGACCTCCTGCTTCTGAAGGAATCGGAGAAGAGTCAGTTTTTGCTTTCTTAATTTTTTGATCAATTAAATCCTTGCCGTCTTTTAAATTTATTCTGCTTTGGTCAGATTCTTCAGATTTGCTCATCTTTTTTTTTCCGTCACGTAAGCTCATTACTCTCGATACTTCTTTGGAAATTAAAGGTTCTACTATCGGAAAATATTCACCACAATTAAAATCATTATTAAATTTTTTCGCAATATCTCTAGTTAACTCCAAATGTTGTTTTTGATCTTCCCCAACAGGTACATGTGTAGCTTTGTATAAAAGAATATCTGCCGCCATCAAATTTGGATAAACCATCAAACCTACGCTGGCATTTTCCTTATTGATTCCTGCTTTTTCTTTAAATTGTGTCATTCTATTCATCCAACCGATTCTTGCTACACAATTAAATATCCAAGCTAGCTCACTATGAGCAGAAACACTTGCTTGATTAAATATAATATTTTTTTCTGAATTTAATCCCGATGCAACAAAAGTTGCAACGGTTTCTAAAATATTTGATTTTAATTCTTTTGGGTTTTGACGATTAGTTATTGCATGTAAATCCACTATACAATAAACACACTCGAATTTTTCTTGTAAACTAACAAAATTTCTTATTGCTCCTAAATAATTTCCTAAATGCAGATTTCCCGTCGGCTGAACTCCAGAAAATACTCTTTTTTTATGCATAAATTAAATAACTATCTAAACTTTATATCTTTAAATTTAAAAGCTCCTGAAAAATTTGAAATTAAAAAATAACTTATTAAACTAGTTATCACTATAATAAATAAGTAAATAAATTTCCAACTTTCATTATATTCGAATTTATCTGAGAAAAAGCCTAACAACAAATATAAAACTATTCCCATTACAACCACAGATAATATCATACGAGGAAACTTATAAATAAATTGGTCATCAAAAATATGTAAATCTCTTTTTTTTATAAAGTAAAAGTGCATAAAAACATTTATCCAAGAAGAAATTGAAGTGGCTATTGGGATTATAACAAAACCTAATTTGCTGAAAAATGATACACTAATAACTATATTTAATGTTACCGAAATGACTGATAAATAAAATGGAGTTTTGGTATCATTCCTTGCAAAAAAGAAATTTGAAAAAATCTTTAATATTGAAAATGCAGGTACACCAAAAGCAAAAAAAGTAAGTGCAATAGCAGTGTTAATCACGCTTTCATTATTAAATGATCCATAACCAAATAAAGATGTAATAATCTGGTTTGATGCTAATACTAGAGCGGCCGCGGCAGGTACAGATAAAAATAAACATAGTTCTAAAGCTCTATTTTGCAAATCAGTAATCTTTTCAGAATTATTGTTTTTTACATGTTTAGATAACTCTGGAAGCATAACAGTACCTACGGCAATTCCAGCAACGGCTAAATTCATTTGGTATACCCTATCAGCATAATAAAGATAAGAAACTGCACCAGCCTGAAAAGAAGCAATTATGGTTCCAACTAAAATATTAATTTGAGTTACGCCAGATGAAAAAATGCTGGGTAGCAATTTGCTAAAGAAAAACTTTATTTTTTCATCTATTTTTATTTTAATACTTAAAATTGGTTTAAAATTCTTTTTAACAAAAAATAAGAGAACTATACACTGCAAGAAACCTGCAAATGAAACAGCGTAGGACAATATTAAAACATCAGATATATTAATCCATTGTGAAAAAAACAATGATCCAATTAATATCACATTTAATATAATAGGAACCGCAGCAGCAGCTGCAAATTTATTATATGAATTTAGTATAGCTCCAAAAAAAGAGGCTAAGCATACAAAAAATAAAAACGGAAAAGTAATTCTACTTAGATCTACTGCAAGTTTTAATTTTTCAGGATCTTTATAAAATCCTGGAGCTATTACAAAAATCAACTGTGGCATAAAAATTTCTGCCACCAGCACAAAAAATAGTAAAATAATAAAAAGTAAGTTAAATACGTTTTTAGCAAAATTATCTGCTTCTGCTTTATCTTTTGCTAGTATTCCCGCATAACTAGGAATAAATGCTGCATTAAAAGTTCCTTCAGCAAATAATCGTCTAAATGTATTTGGTAACCTAAAAGCGACGAAAAAAGCATCTGCAAAAAGACTGGTTCCTAAAAAAATAGCAATTAAAATATCTCGTACATAACCAAGTATCCGACTTATTAATGTAAAAAAACCAAATGTAGAGGTTGATGCTATTAAGTTCATCTTGACATGTAAGCCTTATTTTTGTGACAATTGTAAGATACTTGCTTTTTAAATGAAGAAAAAGTCCAAAATAGAACGATACACAGACCAAGAAGCTTTGGATTATCACAATAGTGGTAAATCTGGAAAAATAGAAATTTTATCATCAAAACCAATGACTAGCAAAAGAGATCTTGCCCTTGCTTATTCTCCTGGTGTGGCAGCTCCAGTTAAAGTAATAGCAAAAAATCCAGATGCTGCATATGACTATACTACGAAAGGAAATCTAGTTGCTGTTATCAGTAACGGTTCAGCGATACTTGGACTAGGTAATTTAGGAGCTTTAGCTTCAAAACCTGTAATGGAAGGTAAAGCAATTTTATTTAAACGTTTCGCAGATATAGATTCTATAGATTTAGAAATTGATTCCTCAAATACTGAAGAAATCATTAATTGTATATCAGCGCTTGGAAAAAGTTTTGGAGGAATAAATTTAGAAGATATAGCTGCTCCAGACTGCTTCATTATTGAACAAAAATTAAAAGAAAAATTAGACATACCAATTTTCCACGATGATCAACATGGAACTGCAATAATAACTTTAGCTGCTTTAATTAATGCTTTAGATATATCTGGCAAATCTATTAAGGATGTAAAAATTGTTGTAAATGGCGCCGGAGCATCAGCAATAGCTTGTGCTAATTTATTTAAAAGTAACGGCGTTCCAAATAAAAATATAATAATGATAGATAGAAAGGGAGTTTTGTACCGTGGAAGAGATAATCTTGATCAATGGAAATCAGCACACGCAATAGATACAAAATTCAAAACTCTTGAAGAGGCAATAAAGGGAGCGGATGTATTTTTAGGGTTATCAGCAAAAAATATACTTAGTAAAAATATGGTAAAAACTATGGCAAAAAATCCAATAATTTTTGCTCTTGCAAATCCTGATCCCGAAATTAGTCCTGAAGATGTCCATGAAGCAAGGGATGATGCCATTGTAGCAACTGGAAGATCCGATTATCCTAATCAAGTAAATAACTTTATAGGCTTTCCTTATATCTTTAGAGGCGCATTAGATGTCAGAGCAAAAACAATTAATGAAGAAATGAAAGTAGCAGCGGCACATGCAATAGCTGAACTTGCAAGAGAGTATGTTCCTGATGAAGTTGTGGCGGCAATGGGTGGAGAAAGACCAATATATGGCAAAGAATATATAATTCCATCAACTTTCGATCCAAGATTAATTTCCGTGATACCAATTGCGGTGGCAAAGGCAGCAATGAAAAGTGGAGTAGCAAGAAAAAAAATAGAAAACTTGGAAGTTTACAAAGATCAATTAAGACAAAGACTTGATCCTTCAACAACTATTATGCAGGGTGTGAATACTCAAATAAAGAAATCACAGAAAAAAGTAGTTTTTGCCGATGGTGAAGATGAAAATACATTAAAAGCTGCAATAGCTTTTAAAAGCAATGGTCTTGGAATCCCAATATTAATAGCAAAAAAAGAGATTGTAAAAGAAAAACTTAAGGAAATTGGTCTAGATGAAAATTATAAAATAGAAATAATAAACTCCACTGATAAGGAAAAAAGAGAAAAATACGCAAAGTTTCTTTATAAAAAATTACAACGTAAAGAAGGTTTGTTGGAAAGAGACTGCGATAGATTAGTAAGAAATGATAGAGTTATTTGGGGCACTTGTATGGTTTCAAGCGGAGATGCCGACGCAATGGTTACTGGAAATACAAGGCGTTATACATCAACATTAGATAAGGTTGAACGTGTAGTTGAAGCAAGATCAGGAGAAATAGTTTTTGGTCTAAACATAATGGTTAATAGAGGTAGAACAGTATTTGTATCCGATATAGCCGTTCATGAAATACCCACTGCGGAACAACTAGCTCAAATAGCGATATCATCTGCAAGAGTCGCAAAATTATTTGGTTTTGATCCGAAAGTCGCATTCTTATCTCATTCTACTTTTGGTACTCCAAAAACTAGAGCAACGAAAAATCCAAGAGATGCAGTTGAAATATTAAAAGGGAAAAAAGTTGATTTTAAATTTGATGGTGAAATGCAGCCAGATGTTGCTTTGGATGAAAAGTATAGAGATCTTTATCCATTCTCTCAGATAGTTGGTAATGCAAATATTTTAATAATGCCCGGAAGGCACAGCGCTGCAATTTCATTTAAAATGTTGAAAAGCTTAAGTGCAGTTAAAGTAGTTGGACCATTACTAGTTGGTTTAGGAGAACCAATTGAAATTGCTCCGTTAAGATCATCGACTAGCGATATACTTAATCTTGCTTCTGTAGCAGCTTATTCTTCAGACATAATTGACTACAAAAAAAATTAATTTATTATTTTTGTCTACTTAAATCTGAAACTAACAAAATACTAGTTACCAGTTCTTTAAGATCAACTATTTGTTTCGCTTCTTGAATAATTTCTCTTTTTTCGCCTTCAGTCCGAGCTATTCCAAAAATATAAGTTTTTTGATTTATTGTATCAATATTAAAATTAGCTGCTTTTATATTTTTATTTAAAATTAATGCAGTTCTTAGTTGAGAAGTTATCAAAACATCTATAGCTGTGGTTTTAATAGAAAATTTTTGTTTTATAGCAATATTATTTTTTACAGATCTTACTCCTTTAGTTTCCCATGCCATTTTTGTTATTTTCAACTTTTCTTCAGGTTCATCTACTTTTCCACTTATAAATATTCTTCCATCAAGAACTTTGACGGATAATCGAAGCAAATATCTTTTTTCCTTAAAAACCAATCTTGCTTGTAAGTTTTTTTGCATTATTGAATCGTCTATTTGGGTGCCCAGTGTTCTTGGATCTAAGGCAATACTTACTCCAGATCCAAAAACTCCACTTGTTGAAGATCCAACGCAAGAACTTAGTAAAAATATAGAAAGTAAAATTATAATATTCTTTTTCATTTTATTTTATCAATTTTAAACAAAAATTATAAATAATTTTTTTTGGTAAGTTTTCTTTTTTTGAAAAAAATTCAACAACATCTTTGTGACTATATTTTTTTAACATTTTTTTTATTTCTATTTTAACCGATTCGCTTATTTCTTTCTTAATATTTTTATCTTTCATTTTTCCAGACAAAACAACTGTGAGTTCACCTTTAAAATTACTGGAAAAAGATTCAATAGATTCTATCTTTCCTCTAATTGCCTCTTCATGAATTTTTGTCATTTCTTTTGCTATCATTATCTTCCTATCATGAAAATGCTCTTTAAATTGTGATATATAAAAATTTATTTTTGAAGCTGGAATAAAAAAAATTAATGAATAATCTAGATTGTATAAATTGTTAAATGTTTTTTTTAATTCTTTTTCTTTTTTGTCTAAAAATCCATAAAATAAATATTTTTCATTAAATCCCGAAATACTAATAGCAGAGGTGACAGCGGATGGACCTGGAATTGGATAAATATTCAAATTTTCACTTACACATCTGTTTACAAGTATCATTCCTGGATCCGAAATTGTAGGTGTGCCAGCATCACAAATCATGGAAACAATTTTATTGTCTTTTAATAAATTTATGACTTTATCACTAACTTTTTTTTCATTAAATTTATGATAGGGAAGAAGTTTATTTTTTATATCATAATAATAAAGTAACTTGCTCGATCTTCTGGTGTCTTCACATAAAATAACATCTGATTTTTTTAATACATGCAGAGCTCTAAAAGTAATATCTTCCATATTTCCAATGGGTGTAGAAACTAGATAAAGTCCTTTATTGATAGTTTGTTGTTTATTTTTGTCCATTTGATGCCTAAATTATATTTTATGCTATTTAAATTATTTTAAATCTATGAAAAAAATAATTACGTTTTCAATATTAACTTATTTATTATTCACAATAAATAGTTCTGCAATAGATAATAAATCAAATGATTTGGAAAATAAAAAAGTATTGAAAATTGGTGTTCTGGTTCCTTTATCAGGCGAGTTTAAAAATATTGGAGAATCTTTCTTAAAAGCTATCCACTTGGCATTAAAGGATATATCAGACAGAAATATAAAAATTTATCCCAAAGACAGCAAGGCAAACGCTTTTGATTCATATCATTCAGCTAAAGAATTTGAAGAACTAGGTATAAAAATAGTTATTGGTCCAATTTTTCATGAAAGCTTAGAAAAGCTTAACGAAATAAACAGCATTACTTTTATTTCATTAACAAATAAAACTAAAAAAATTCCAAATAATGCAATCGCTTTTGGTATCGATATAGATTCACAAATTAATGCTTTAAAAAAATATTTTAATAAAATAGATATTTCTAAAACATTACTTTTATATCCAATTTCAGAATATTCTTATGAATCAAAAACTGTTGAAAAAAATGATGTATTAAAATTTTATAGAACTTATCCATATGACATAAATCCAAAAAAAATAACTGGACAGATAGAAAAAATAACAAACTATCATGAAAGAAAGAAAGATTTGGAAAGAAGAATTAAAATATTAAAAAAATCTGATTTATATAAGGATAAAAATGAACTTAAAAAGCTAGAGCAAATGCATACTTTAGGTAGGATAAATTTCGATTCTGTTGTTATTATTGATTTTGGCGAAAGATTAAAGAGTGTATTAACATCCTTTATGTTTTCCGATGTATCAAACAAAGAAGTTAAATTTTTTACAGTAAATCAATGGTTTGACAGAACATTTTTTAACGAAAATGCTATGGAAAATTTGCATTTTCCATCAGTTAATTTAAATAACTTGAATAAATTCAAAAGAAAATTTTTAAAAACATTTGATGAAAATCCAATTGAAGTTTCCATATTAGCTTATGATGCTTTAGGATTAATTTATTATTGTTGGTCTAATAATAATTTTCAATTTGAAAAATCTCATCTTTACAATAAAAAAGGATTTAAAGGTTTGCATGGCAAGTTTGTTATAAATGGCAATATAAGTAAACATGAACTAGCAATTTACAAAGTTTCAAAAAAGAAATTTATTAAAGCAAATTAAGTAAAAAAATTTTTAATTTTTTTAAAAGATTTAAATCTGTGATCAATAGACATCTTTAGTTTGATATCCATTTCTCCAAAAGTTTTTTTATACCCGTTTGGAATAAATATTGGATCATATCCAAAACCATTTATTCCCTTTTTTCGTGGAGATATTTTTCCATTTATAATTCCTTGACTAGAAAAATTTTTTCCATTTGGCCAATACAGTGTTATGCAACACACAAATCTTGCATTATTTACTTTGATCCAATCTTTTTTTTTTTTATCCATTTCTTTAAAAATCTTTTTAATAGCTAGATCAAAATTGTTCTTTTTTCCGCTCCATCTTGAAGAATAAATTCCAGGAGCTCCATCAAGCAAATCTATTTCTAATCCAGAGTCATCTGATAAGCATATTAAATTTGTCTTTTTAGAAAAGTATGATGCTTTTATAAAAGAATTTTCTTTAAAGCTTTTTCCTGTTTCCTTTGGTGTTAAAATTTTAAATTCATTTAATGAATGTTTCTTAGTTTTTTTTGGTAATAGTGTACAAATTTCCTTGTATTTTCCTGGATTATTTGTGCCGATTAATATTTCTTCAATTTTTTTCATTTAATACTGGTAATTTTTTTTAAAGTGACCATATATCAAACTGATGTCAAAATCAGATAAAAAAGAAGAAAAGCCTTTGTCAGAAAATCATAATCAAAAGGTCAATGAAAACAATAAAGATCTGAAAGATTCTCCTGAAAACAAACTTAAATCCACGGAAGAAAAATTACTTAGAACGTTAGCTGAAATGGAAAATCAGAGAAGAAGATTTGAAAAAGAAAGAGAAGAAGCTTTTGAATTTGGTGGATTTAATTTTGCAAGAGAATCTCTATCATTAATAGATAATATCGATCGCGCAATTGAATCATTTAAAAACGATGAAAAAATGAAAAAATATACTGATTTACATAAAATTATTGATGGAATTGAAATTGTAAAAAAAGACTTAATTTCAATTTTCAAAAAAAATGGCATTGATCCAATTAATTGTATTAATGAAAAATTTGATCCAAATTTCCACCAGGCCATGCTGGAAATCGAGAATAGCAACAAAGAGCCTGGTACAGTTGTACAAGAGATACAAAAAGGATATATGATGAAAAATCGCTTACTTAGACCTTCTTTAGTTGGTGTTGCTAAAAAAAAAGAGGAAAGAACTAATAAAACAACGAAAGATGATGAAAAAATAGAGAAAAAAGATCAAAAAAAATGAGTTTTTAAACTTGTAGTAATGAAAAAAACACCCATATAGCAACAAAAGAAGAGAATTATTTATGAGCAGAGTAATAGGAATTGATTTAGGTACAACAAATTCATGTGTGGCCGTGATGGAAGGCTCGCAAGCGAAGGTATTAGAAAATACTGAAGGAACAAGAACAACTCCTTCTGTGGTAGCTTTTGGTGAAAGTAATGAAAAATTAGTCGGTCAATCTGCGAAGAGACAGGCTGTTACAAATCCAGAAAATACTTTATTCGCAGTCAAACGACTAATTGGTAGAAATTTCGATGATGAAAGTGTTAAAAAAGATATTTCAAAAGTCCCTTACAAAATTGTCAAAGCAGATAATAATGACGCGTGGCTAGAATCTAGAGGAAAAAAATATTCTCCTTCACAAATATCTGCCTTTATTTTACAAAAAATGAAGGAAACAGCAGAAAAATATTTGGGACAAGAAGTTAAACAGGCTGTAATTACAGTGCCTGCATATTTTAATGATTCACAAAGACAAGCTACGAAAGATGCTGGTAAAATTGCTGGATTAGAAGTTCTTAGAATTATCAATGAACCTACGGCAGCTTCTCTTGCTTATGGTTTAGACAAAAAAGGTGGAAAAAAAATAGCTGTATACGATTTAGGCGGAGGTACGTTTGATGTATCAATACTTGAAATTGGAGATGGTGTATTTGAAGTTAAATCGACAAATGGTGACACATTTTTAGGTGGGGAAGATTTTGATGATAAAATTGTAGACTATCTTGCTAACGAATTTAAAAAGGACAACGCTATAGATTTAAGAACTGACAAACTAGCTCTTCAAAGATTAAAGGAAGCAGCTGAAAAAGCTAAAATTGAGCTGTCTTCAGCTACACAAACTGAAATTAATTTGCCATTTATTACTGCTGATAAAACTGGACCAAAACATATTAATATTAAATTAACCAGAGCCAAATTAGAAGCTTTAGTTGAAGATCTAATTAAAAGAACTTTTAAACCTTGCGAAACAGCTTTAAAAGATTCTGGATTTAGTGCGGCAGAAATAAATGAAATCGTTTTAGTTGGTGGAATGACAAGAATGCCAAAAATTGTTGAAACTGTTAAAACATTTTTTGGAAAAGATCCAAACAAAAGTGTAAATCCAGATGAAGTTGTTGCGATGGGAGCAGCAATTCAAGGAGGAGTACTTCAAGGTGATGTTAAAGATGTATTGCTTTTAGATGTAACGCCTCTATCTTTAGGAATTGAAACTTTAGGAGGAGTTTCTACAAAACTAATTGAAAAAAATACAACAATACCTACTAAAAAAAGCCAAGTTTTTTCAACAGCTGAAGACAACCAGCCAGCAGTTTCAATAAGAGTGCTGCAAGGAGAAAGAGAAATGGCTACTGATAATAAACTTTTAGGAAATTTTGAGTTAGTTGGAATTCCAAACGCTCCGAGAGGAATTCCTCAGATTGAAGTTACTTTTGATATTGATGCTAATGGAATAGTAAATGTTTCTGCAAAAGACAAAGGAACTGGAAAAGAGCAAAAAATTCAAATTCAGGCCTCAGGTGGTCTAAGTGATGAAGAAATTAAAAACATGGTTAAAGATGCTGAAGCTAACAAAGAAGCAGACAAGAAAAAAAGAGAAACTGTCGATGTAAGAAATCAGGCAGATACAATTATTCATTCGACTGAAAAAAACTTAAAGGAACACGGATCTAAAATTTCAGAAGCTGAAAAAAAAGCTATAGAAGCTGGAATTTCTGATTTGAGAAATGCGCTCAAAGGTACAGAAACTGAAGAAGTTAAGAAAAAAACACAAACTTTAGTTCAATCTTCAATGAAGCTAGGAGAAGCAATATACAAAAGCCAACAAAAAACTGCTGGTACAAAAAAAAATCAATCAAATCAAAATGCCAAAACCGCAGAGAAAAATAAAGAAAATGTTGTTGATGCAGATTTTGAAGAAGTAAAAGAAGATAAAGACGATAAAGATAAAGAAAAAAGAGCCTAAGGCTAAAGATAAAAAAATGTCGATAATTATATGGCAAAAAGTGATTATTATGAGGTCTTGGGTGTTATTAAATCAGCCTCAGCTGATGAAATAAAAAAAGCTTATAGAAAGCTCGCATTAAAATACCATCCCGATAGAAATAAAAACGACAAAACCGCTGAAGCAAAATTTAAAGAAGCCAGCGAAGCTTATCATGTGCTTTCCGACAAGGAGAGAAGAACAAATTATGATCAATTTGGTCATGCTGCTTTTGAAGGATCTGGAGGAAGGGGAGGATTTCAAAATTTTGATTTTTCTGGAGCTTTTTCAGATATTTTTGGATCAGATATATTTGATGATTTTTTTGAAGGTTTTGGTGGAACTAGAGGAAAAAGACGAAGAAGATCATCTGATTTCAGAGGTACAGATTTAAGATATGACCTCTCTATTACTTTGGAAGAAGCCTACAATGGGAAAAAACAAGAAATTAGTTTCTCGTCATCTGAAAAATGTGAAAGATGTGATGGTCATGGAGCTGAACCTGGATCTAAACCAATCTCCTGCTCAACTTGTGGCGGACACGGACAAGTTAGATCAAGTCAGGGATTTTTTACAATTCAACAGACGTGTCCAGATTGTAGTGGATCTGGAGAACAAATTTCTTCGCCCTGTGGAGAGTGTAAAGGTATTGGTAAAAAACAAGCTAGAAAGAAAATATCCACTAGTATACCAAAAGGTGTCGATGACGGTACTAGAATTAGATTATCAGGAAAAGGAGAAGCGGGTATAAGAGGAGGAGTAAATGGAGATTTATATATTTTTGTGTCAGTAGAATCGCATAATATTTTTAAAAGATCTGAAGAAAATCTTTTTTTTGAAATTCCTATTTCTTTAGCAGATTCTGCTTTGGGAGCAACAGTTGAAGTTCCAACAATTGATGGGGGTAAAGCTAAGGTAAAGATCCCTGCTGGTACACAAAATGGAAAACAATTTAGATTAAAAGGAAAAGGTATGCCTATGATGAGAAATAAAAATTATGGAGATCTATATATTCGCACAATAACTGAAGTTCCAATTTCTTTAACAAAAGAACAAAAGAATCTTTTAGAACAGTTTAAAAAGCTGGAAGATTCAAAAACAAATCCAACTATTAGAAATTTTTTTGAAAAAGCAAAAAAATTTTGGAAAAATTAAATGAAGAAAATTAACTTAGCAATTACAGGATGTCTTGGAAGAATGGGTCAACAACTTGTTAAATCCTCTAAGAGTGCAAAGAATTTTAAACTAGTTTCAGTTACTGAAAATAGAGTGGTTAATAAAAAAGTAGCTGGTTTAAAACCTCAATTAAATTCGGAATCTGCATTTAAAAATGCTAACATAATCATAGATTTCACAGTTCCAAAATCTACGCTGAAAGTATTAAAAATTGCTTCTAAACTTAAAAAAAGAGTAGTAATTGGAACGACTGGTTTTTCTAGAAAAGAAGAAAATATAATAAAAAAGTACTCTAGAAAAATACCCATACTTAAAGCTGGTAATATGAGCTTGGGAATAAACTTATTGATGTATTTAACTGAAATAACTTCTAAATCTCTTGAGAATAATTTTTTAAGCAAAGTATTCGAAACTCATCATAAGCATAAAAAAGATCATCCATCAGGAACGGCTCTAATGCTTGGAAAAGGTATAGCAGTAGGGAAAAAAAAAGATTTTTACAAATTGTTAGGAAAAAAATATTTAAATAAAAAAAATTTTCCTTACAGTAAAAAAATTAATTTCAACTCTATTAGAAAAGGTGCGATTATTGGAAATCATAAAGTCTTATTTTCAAGTGGAAAAGAAACCATCACTTTAAACCACGAGGCATTTGATAGAGCGCTATATTCAGAAGGTGCATTTACTGCAGCTAAATGGTTAATGAATAAAAAGTCTGGACTTTATTCAATGAGAAACGTATTAAATTTTAAATGAAGTCTGGAGAAATAAATTCTCTTTTTAAAAATTTAAGTAAAATAATAAAAAATCCAAAAACTGATCTAACATACAAAAACAAATTCACCTTATTAGTATCAGTTGTTCTTTCTGCGCAATGCACTGATGTAAACGTTAATAATGTAACTAAGAATCTTTACAAAAAATATAACAAGCCAGAACACTTTATAAAACTTGGAAGAAAAAGAATTGAAATTTTAATAAAAAAAATTAATTTTTATAGAAATAAAGCAAAAAATGTTTATTGGTTATCAAAACAGTTAATTGAAAAACATAACAATCAAGTTCCAAAAGATTTTGAAAAATTAATTGCTCTACCAGGGGTTGGCCGGAAAACTGCAAGTGTCGTATTGAATGAAGGATTTGGAATGCCTACTATTGCTGTTGATACACATGTATTTAGAGTGAGTAATAGAACAGGGTTAGCTAGTGGTAAAAATCCTGATGAAGTTCAAGAAAATTTATATAAAGTAGTTCCTAAAAAATACTTAAAAAATGCAGGTCATACATTACTACTTCATGGAAGACACACTTGCAAAGCAAGAACTCCTTCATGTAAGACATGTATAATAATCAAATATTGTAAATACAAAAATAAGGAAATCAGATGAAAGTATTAGGAATTGGAAATGCTATAGTTGATGTAATTTGTAAGGTAGAAGACGATTTCTTATCCAAAAACAATCTTACTAAAAGTACGATGAAGCTTGTTGATGAAACTGAATTTAAAAAACTTTTAGCAAATTTGAAAATTGAAGAAACAATCGCGGGCGGCTCTGTTGCCAATTCTATTGTTGGTTTATCACAACTAGGAAATTCAGTTTCCTTTATTGGAAAAGTTAATAACGATGAATTAGGAAATAAATATGAAAAAAGTTTAACAAATGAAAAAGTGAAATATCACTATCAAAAAAAAAAGGAATCTATACCAACGGGAACTTGTTTAATTCTAATTACTCCCGATTCCGAAAGAACAATGTGCACATTTTTAGGAATTTCTGGAAAAATTAACGAAAATGATATTGATGAAAATGCAGTTAAGGAAAGTGAATTAATTTTTTTAGAAGGTTATTTGTGGGATGAAGGCGATCCAAAAAAAGCATTTGATAAAGCTATAAATATATCCAAAAAAAAATCTATGTCATTATCAGATCAATTTTGTGTTGATCGACATAAAAAAAGTTTTTTTGACTTAGTAAAAAATAAATTAGATATTATTTTTGCTAATGAACAAGAAATTTTATCACTCATTAATACTAAAAACTTTGATGAAGTTATTGCCTTTGGAAAACAGATAGGAAAACTCCTTGTAATTACGCGAGGCGAGAAAGGAAGTATTTCAATACAAAAAAATAATGTAATTGAATTTGATAGTAAAAAAAATTTGAAAATTGTTGATTTAACAGGTGCTGGAGATCTTTTTGCCGCAGGATTTTTGCATGGTTATATTAATAATTTATCACCAGAGGAAAGTTTAAAAAAAGGAACAGAAATGTCTTCAAAAATTATTCAAAAAATTGGTGCTAGGTTAAATTAACTTTTTTATTTCTTTGAAAGCTTCCTTTACCTCTCTTTGGTTTAACTATACGTTTTTTATATTTTGAAGAAAATAAATCTTTAGCGATGTAGTTTCGCGTTTTTTTTATTTTTTTTTTCAAATATAATATCCTTTATTATTATTTTTTATAAAATTTTTATCTTTAAATTTATCTAAAAATTTTTTTCTTAATCTGTGAATATGAGTTTCTACAGTATGCGTGTCAGTTTTTGTAGAATATTTCCAAACGTTCTCTAAAATAAAATTTCTACTTAATGCCTTCTTGTCTCCACTAAACAAAACAAGAAGCTCTGTTTCTTTTTCTGTCAGTTGAAGTTCTATATTATTTTTTTTTATTTTACGTTCATGTTTGTCTATTATGTAATCTTTTAATTTAATTAGTGAGTTAAATTTGTATTTATATTTTACTAAACCAGAAGTTATTCTTGTTTTAAGATCAAGCACTCTAAAAGGCATAATCATTTCTTCAATAAAGTCGCTTCTTAATTTATTTTCAGATAAACTTTTTGGTGTTATTAAAATCAAAGGAAAATTTTTTTCCTTTATTTTTACAAAATCATTTTTATTATCTTTATTAATAAAAAAAAGAACTATACTTTCCTCAGATATTTTTTCATTTGATAAGGAGTTAATATTA
>Ga0208766_1000507_pt1 | contig 21492 bp, 17 predicted proteins | sample ETN01SmetaG_3_FD_185792 | JGI IMG/M metagenome (GOLD analysis project Ga0208766, IMG submission 185792) | Marine microbial and viral communities from oxygen minimum zone, Eastern Pacific Ocean - ETNP2014F12-01SV263 (SPAdes) (version 2) | ecosystem: Environmental > Aquatic > Marine > Oceanic ... | reverse complement strand
AACTCTATGTTTGGTACCCATCTTTCTTTTGATATGCATTATAGTATTTTCAGGATTCAAAACTGCCTGTCTTTTAGCCGGATCACCTACAATACGTTCTCCATCTTTTGTAAATGCTACCACTGACGGGAACATCTTTCCACCAAATGTAGATCCTTCTGCTGAAGGTATAATTACAGGTCTTCCACCTTCTAAATATGCTGCTTCTGAATTGGTTGTACCCAAATCTATTCCAATTATAGTTTCTTTTGCCATCTTATTCACCTTTTATTTCTTCTTTTTCTGTTTTTTCTTCAAAATTTTTTGATACTACTACCTTTGCTGGACGTAGTAATTCACCTTCAAGTTTGTAACCTGATTGTATAACATCAACTATTGTATTTGGTTCAATACCTTCTTTCTCAACTGTTGTTAATGCTTCATGAAATCTAAAATCAAATTGATCCCCAGAGGGGTCAAATCTTTCTATTTTTAATGAACTCATAAAAGCTGACACAAATTTGTGTACTCCTGAAATACCTGCTAAAGAACTTTCTAAATCAGGATATTCAGCTTTTTGAGCATGTTCGATTATATCTATTACTTCTAAGAAATTAGACACAACTTCTCCTTTGGTTCGAAGATTCTGCTGAGCGCGATCTCGATCAATGCGTTTCCTGAAATTATCAAAATCTGCAGCTAGTCTCATAAATCTTTCCTTATGATCTTCAATCTCAGTCTTTAACTCTTCCACAAGCTGTTCTGGTGTTAAAACTGGAGATTCTTCTACTTCAGCTTCTGGTAATTCTTTGATGTCTTTTTCTTTGGAATTCATCGGTTATGAACCTGAGGTTGTTAACCTCTTAATTTAAAGAAAAAAAGTGCCTATATAAAATTTCTTAATTATTTTAAACCAAACTTTTCACGTGCTTCGGTAACTCTCTTTCGATATTCTCTAGGAAGCTGATATCTTGCTAATTGTTCTAACTCAGTCCAATTCTTCTGAAATTCTTTTTTAGAACTAGTAGATATCATTTCTTCAAATCTAGACATGTTATTTCTAGTATCCCAAAAGTAGTAAAGTGAAAAACAAAATATGATAAGGCCAATAATTAAAACCCAAATATCCCAATCGCCTAGAAAATCTAAAATTGCAGTAGGTGCAATAGAAGAATCAGAATACCACTGTCCGATCATTCCAATAAAAAACATAAAACCACTAATTATCGAAATTACGGCGCTAGTTGCAAGCATGTGCTCTTGCAGCCATCCATTCAATTCTCTTCTCCATTCACTGGTCATTAAGTGTCTGATTCATGGATAAGTATAAAGATTACGCAAAAAATATTAATATGTACTCTCCACCTGCAAATATTACATGGATGCAGCTAAGAGAATGGATTTATTGGGAAGTGAAACTGCATTTGCAGTATCTGCCGAAGCTGCAAAATTAGCAGAAACTGGAATGAAAATATACCCTTTCCATTTAGGAGATATTAATCTTCAAACACCGGCATCAGTAATTTCTGCAGCTAAAGAAGCCATACGTTCTGGAAAGACGGGATATTGTCCGGCACCGGGTATTCCTGAATTAAGAGAAGCTTTAGCAAAGGACGTTGGAAATTCAAGAGGTATTAATTATAAAATTGATAATGTATCAATCCAACCTGGTGGAAAACCAAGTATTGGAAAATATATTGCTGCAATGATGGAAAAAGGTGATATTGTTCTTTATCCTAATCCTGGTTATCCAATCTATGAATCTCAGATTGAATTCTATGGAGGAATAGCACATCCGTATGGATATTTGGACAATTCTTCTGGATTAGAACTAGATTTTAGTGCAATTGAAAAGGGAATTGAAAAAGGTGCAAAACATATTTTTTATAATAATTACAACAACCCAACTGGTGCTTCATCATCTATTGAAGAGATGAAGAGATTAGCTGATTTAGTAATACAAAATGATATGTTTTTAATATCTGATGATGCCTATTTTGATACTCTATTCGAAGGAACTCCTAGATCTATTGCTAGTCTTCCTGGGATGAAAGAACGTACATTAACAATGTATACTTTTTCCAAGAAATTTGCAATGACTGGATGGAGACTTGGAGGTGCTATTGGCCCTTCCAAAATAATAGAACAAATTACAAGACTTAATGTAAACATGGAATCGTGCACGACTCACTTCATTCAATATGCTGGAGTAGCTGGCCTCAATGCTCCCAAGAAAGAAACTCAAGATATCTTAGATAAATTAAGAGTTAGAAGAGATATACTCGTAAAAACTATGAATGGAATCGAAGGTGTAGAAGCTCACTCGCCTGAAGCTGGTTTTTATGTTTTTCCAAAAATAACAAACTTAATGAAAAGAACTGGTTTTGAAAAAGTTGAGAAATTTCGAAAAGCCGTACTAGAAGATACTGGTGTTAGCTTCTGTGGAAGACATCATTTTGGAAGACCCTTAGAAAATGAAAGTGATTCATATATTCGGCTAGCTTTTTCAGGAATCAGTAAAGAAAATTTAGCAGAGGGTATGAATCTATTCCAAAAATGGATAGAATCTAAAACAAAATAATGGCCAAAGCAATGTTTGGAGCTGGCTGTTTTTGGGGCATTGAATATAATTTTTCTAAAATAAAAGGTATTAACAGTGTTGTTTCAGGTTATAGTGGTGGAAAAACAGAAAATCCAACTTATGAACAAGTATGTAGTAATTCTACTGAACATGCTGAAGTAGTACTGATAGACTATAATTCTGATATTGTTTCTTATGATTCCTTGCTAAATGTATTTTGGGAAAAACATGACCCTACGACACTAAATCGTCAGGGACCTGATGTAGGTACTCAATATCGTTCAGCAATTTATTATTTTACTGAGATGCAAAAAGCAATCGCTACGAAATCCCTTGATTATCTACAAAGCAAAATTGGAGATAAGAAAATAGTGACTGAGATTACAGAAGCTGGAGATTTTTGGATAGCCGAAGAATATCACCAAAAATATTTTGAAAAACACCGAATTAATCACTAACCAAAACCATCAACCCCAGAACAAGAAAATATAGGAAATAATCAATGCTGGGATGGCACTGTACAAAGTAGCTACTACAGCCATACGAGGTGTTAAGGCAATAGCTGGAAACAGAGCATCGCCATCGTTTGAAATTGCATTCCCAATTAAAGCTGCAAATGGAATTATTCCATTAAGATATAATGTTGTGACTAATATTTGAGGACCACAACCAGGAACAAAGCCAATTAGGATGGCTAGTAATGGAATGAAAATCCAAGCAGCTTCTGCTAAACCGGCTAAATCAAGTCCCAAAAAGGCATATGCATATTCGTATGCTAAATAAGCTGCAATAACCCAAGCTGTAACAAAGGATGTCTCTTCAGTAGCCCTTGTAAACGGATGATCATTATGCATTGTAACTGCATTAACTGGTGAAATAGACCATACACCTATTGAAAGTGCTGCACCTCCCAATCCTAATACAAAAACAAAATTTCCTAAATCATATAGGTCTATTTGCATTAATTGCATGGAACCTAATATAAGTCCAGGAACTGCAAGAATCATATAGAATTTATCTCTATTACGTAATCTTCCAATAATTGTGTGCCCCAGAAATTTGACTTCAGTACTATAAAGCTCACCACGATGGAATCTGTCTACTAACCAACCACAGATGATTGCCGCAAACATAGAAATAAGTATTATTTTAAAAAAAGTTGTTGGTTCTTTTGCTAAAAGAAGAAAGGCTGCATCACCCATTGTTCCAATTAATGCTGCAACCATTGCACCTAAGGTAATATTCCCTCTAGCAAAGGCAGTTATGACCACTACGGCACCTCCACAACCTGGGAGAGCACCCAAACAACTGGCTGTAGGTACTTGCCAAACTCCACCTTTCTCCATAACCTTACCTACATCCACTTTGAAAAAATGCTCTAATCCAAAGAAAAATAATAATGTAGCTGCAACAAAAACAGAAACTTGAGTATAGGCATCAAAAACAGCAAAACGAGTTACCTCTCCTAATTCGCCAGGAAATACAGAAGCAATTAATAACAAAAAAGATACTATTAACCGACGATAGCGTTCTCTAAAAAGATTTCCAATACCATCTACATTGAAATCCAAAGATGTCTTCTTAGAAGTTACCGGACTCACTAATCATTCTCCAATTTAACATAAACTTCATTAGCTACTGATGTAGAAATCTGAACTGATGAACCATCTAAACTAACATTAATTCCACCACCAAAATCATCTCTAGAAATTATTTTCAACTTAATGCCAGGAAATATTCCATTTTTCTCTAGCCATGCAAGAAGATCGGGATCTCTGTCTGGAACCTGTGTAACAACTAAATATTGGTTCAAAGAACAGCTACTTAGTAATAAATCTTCATCAATTGGCAACTCCCCATTAGGGCCAGGAATAGGATGTCCGTGAGGATCACGCTCAGGATTGCCAAGATAGTTCGCAATTGCAGTTTCCAATTCAGTAGATAGGCCGTGCTCAAGATTTTCAGCCTCATCATGAATCTGTTCGCGGCCCAAATCAAGTGTTTGAGAAAGAAATGTTTCCAAAAGTCTATGCCTACGCACAACTGAAAGAGCCCTTCGTCTACCTTCTAAAGTTAATGAAGCTCCTTTGTAGGGTATATGCTTGACTAAACCACGCTCAGTAAGTCTTTGAACCATCTTTGTAGCCGAGGCAGGTGCTACATTCAGAAGTTGAGCTAAATCCTGAGTAGCTACATCATCGGGGCCAAGTTCCCAAATAGATTTTAGATAATTTTCTACAGCTACTGAATCCATAAAAATATATTTAGTGTGAGCTAATATAAAGTTTAGCCTTGGCTAAAAATGCAATTATTTTTCCAACATACCTTCAGGAGGCTGTGTATTGACCATTCTAACTCCAAAATAAATTAGTACAAAACTAACTAGTTGAATCCATCCTAATTCTTCATTAATCCACAACCAACTAGATAATATTCCAAAAATTGGAACAACGTTAACAAAACTTGAAGCTCGATTAGCACCTATAACTTCTACCCCCATTGCAAAGAAAACATATGAAAGTGCAGTAGAAAGAATTCCCAAATATCCAATTAGAAGTAATTCATCACTACTCCAAGAACGTGCCCATGGTGATTCAGATAGAACAAATGGAACAAAGAAAATCCAACCAATTAGAGAAACCCAAGCAATTAAAGCAAGTGAACTAAGTTGTCCTGAATTTAGAATATATTGCCTCATAACTATTACATAAATTGCATAAGTAAAAGCTCCAAACATAATCAAACTATTACCAATTAATCTTTCTTCAATAGGAATCTCTACATTAGGTGATGCAAGAAATATTAGTAAAATCCCACTAAAACTTAGACCAATACCTGCTAAACTCTTAGAAGTTAATTTATGTGAAAGAACCAACGCCGATAAAATTGCTACAAAAATAGGATTAAAACCAATAACCAACGAAGCATCAGAAGCAGCTGTCTTCTGCATTCCATACATATAGCCTACCTGATAAAGAAAAACTGAAGTAAAGGCCATAATTATCAAAGCTTTACTATCTTCTACTTTAGGAACTACATTTCCTTCCTTAATCCACATCCAAGCAAAAAGAATAGGTACTGCAAAAGTATATCTCAAGAACATGACGGTAAATGGTAATTCTAGTAAATCTGTTGCAAGAACTCTGCCGACTGGCCAAGCTACACCCCAAAGTAATGAAACTGTTAACATCATTACATTTGTAATTGCAAGCTTACGAGTACTAAAGTCAAGCATAATTATTAATCTTTCTTAGTTCCCAAAAAATATTCATTTATGTGAGGATCCACAAGAATATTACTTGCTTTATCAGTATGAACTACTTGTCCATTAGCAAAAATATATCCTCGATCAGAGCGAGCTAGTGAAAGACGAGCGTTTTGTTCAACAATTAGTACGGTAATTCCTTTTGCACGTAGAGCATCTATCCGCTCAATTATTTGCTGCTGGTAAAGTGGACTTAATGCAGCTGTAGGTTCATCCAATAAAAGAAAATCAGGATCACTTATCAACGCCCTGCTTATAGCAAGCATCTGTCTTTGACCTCCAGATAATGAGGCTGCCACATCATTCATTCTTGGCCTTAAATCTTCAAACATCTCTAAAGAACGAGTTATTCGATCTTCTAATAATGGAAGAGACAAATTAATTCCTCCCATCTCTAAATTTTCTCTGACAGAGAGACTTGGAAACACATTATCTACCTGAGGAACATAGGCTATTCCTCTATTAACAAGGGAATCTGTACGCCATCCTGATACTTCTTCTCCCTTGTGCTTTACACTTCCTTTATAATAAGTAGCAATCCCAAAAATTAACTTTATAAAAGTAGATTTACCACAACCATTAGGTCCAATAATTGTGACAAATTCACCTTCATTAACATATAAATCAACATTATTCATAATTTGAACTTTTCCATATCCTCCCTCAAGTCCATTAACATCCAAAATTTTACCCATTATTGACCTCCCAAGTATGCTTCGATTACTTCTTTACTATCTTTAACTTCATCAGGAGTGCCTTCCATCAGAACTTTTCCCTGATCCATAACTATAATTCTATCTACACCAGCTCTAAGAATAAAATCCATATTATGTTCAATAACTAAAATGGAAATATTAGTTTCTGTGACTATTTTACGTAAATTATTGAAAATTTTCTCAGCTAATGGTCCGGCAACTCCAGCAACAGGCTCATCTAACAATAAAAGTTCAGGCTCTCCCATTAAAGCTCGACCAATATCAACTAACTTACTCTGACCTCCAGATAACTCACTAGTAAGATTGTGAGCCATATGTGTAATCTCTAGAGATTCTAATGTTCTGTAAGCTTTAGCAAGTCTTTCCTCTTCTTCATTTCTTCTAAAATAAGTGAATAATGCATGTAAAGGATTTGTACCAAATTGATTTCTGGGAGGTATAAGTAAATTTTCAATAGAAGTCATTTCTCTCCAAAGAAGTGTGTGTTGGAAAGTACGTGTTAATCCTAATTTTTGTATTTCATCTGGCCGTAATTTTGTTGCATCTTCACCAAAAATTTCAACTTCGCCTTCTGTGGCATCAAGAAGTCCTGAAATGCAGTTGAAAGTAGTAGTCTTACCACAACCATTAGGTCCAATTAATCCTACAAATTCACCCTTATTCACTTCAAAAGTAACACTGTCAATTGCTCGTAATCCACCAAAATCTTTGGTCATATCACGAACTTTTAGAATTGATGACACTAGACGGGTTCCTCCATATTCTCTCCAGTTATTGAGGATTCAACTGGATTATCAGGTCTTTTCGGAACTTCAGGAATTAATCCCTTTGATGAAAATAATAAACTAACTAGTATCACTAATCCAATCATAACTAACTTAAGATATACCAAATTTATTTTCAAAAGATCAGGATCAACAGAACCAAATGGTTCAATAATAGATAAATCACTGTTTACAAGACCAATAACATCTAAGATAAACCAAGAAAAGAATTCATCGATTCCTGAAACACTTCCATGAAATTGACTATCAATATCTCCCCGTGCAACAACCATCAAATTAAAAACAAATTCAGTTAGTACAATGATATACGCACCAATTACCATCCCACGATTATTACCACGGCCACCAACTATAAAAGCGGCCCAAATTAAGAATGTTGAGTTTACAGGATTAATAAAATCGTCTAATATGCTCATATTTAACCACGCCCAAATAGCACCACCAAAACCAGCTATAGCGCCACCTAAAGCCAGGCTCATAGCTTTGTTTCTGAATACATTATGGCCATGATGCATAGTTACTTCTTCATCTTCACGGATTGCTCTTAGTATACGACCCCATGGCGAAGATAATATTTTTTCTAATAATATCCAAATAAAAATAAAAGATAATAATGCAATAACTGCTAACAAAACTGTATATGGAGCCGCTTGAAGAACACCATCTGCATTTTCTAATTTCAACCATCTACCTACTGTGTCATCCATAGAAGACTGCCACCATTCCTCAAATGGAAGATCATATTGTGTTATCCCTATAGCAGTTGTTCCAGTACCAGCCCTAAGTAATGGCTCAGCTTTCATTGATATTCTTACAATTTCACCTAAAGATATTGTAACTATTGCAAAGTAATCCATACGGAGATTAGCTGTAGGATAAGCAAGAAGCCAACCTGCAACTCCTGAAACTAAAATTGCAGCTATAAGTCCTTGAAACGGTGACATACCGTAACCTCCTGTTTCAAAACAAACACCTGAGGTGGCATTACAAATTTCTTTTTCAATAGTTAAAATTCCCAAGGTTATTGCACCAATACCTGCAAAGAAAATTATACCAAAATTTGTCATTCCGGTTATTCCAGTATGTAAATTTAATGAAAACGATAAAATCGAGAAAATACAAACTAAAATAATTATCCTAGAAATTTGCATAGATTTTGTAAAAGAAGTTACACTTGGCAACCACCAAGAAATACCTATTAAAATTATTAAGAATAAAGTAAAAATCAACCATGAACCTTTTTCACTTTCACGACCATAAGGGAAATGTTTACGAGTAAAATCGGTTATTAATGATTGGTTAGCTGATAAAGTTTCGACCTTTTTCTTGATATCTGAAAATAGAGACATCATTGTACTAGATGATACAATAATATAAAGAATTAAGATAATACCAATAAAACTGTTAAATACTAAAAATAGAAGACCTAAGAGAAAAATAGGGATATTTAGTTCATTATTTATCTTTCTGAGTCCTACACCATACACCTCCTTTAATGGTTCTATTGCTTTAAAGAATAGACGATGAAGATCATTAAATGATAATACAACTAATAGATAAGCTAACTCAGTTACATACAATGTAGACTCAGTGTCTCTCGCTGAACTAGGTTCAATCAAAGGTTCGTATTTTAATAATAATACTGCGGAAAAAACAAAAAATAGATTAATTCTGTGAGTTATTTCCGATTTCATCCGATAAATTATTAATGTTGCTAATGCAATTCCTATAATTGATAAAATTAAATAAAATAAATCTATCATATAATATAAAAGTCCTGAACCTGAAGTAATTTGATCCATAAACAATATTAGACTAATTCCAAGTAATGATGAAATCATTAATGCCCATTTACCAGCTTCAGATTGCAATGAAATTTTTTCATCTAGTTCCTTGAATCCATTAGATAACTCTGTTCCTGAAAGATATGCTGTAAATGCCAAAAGTAGTATTCCTGAAGCTTGTAAACTTAAAAAGAGAATATCTAAAACTAGATAAATAGTTCCAGCACCATTAACTAAATAATCTACACCATAGAATATTAAAATTAATAAAAATCCTGAAATTATAAGTTTATTTCTCTGATGATACTTAAGATTTTTAGCTGAAGCAAATATTTTATTCAAACTATCTATAAAAGATATGATTGAAGAATAAAGTAATACTAAGCCAATTAAAGTTAAAATAAAGAATATATAATCGATAATAAGATAGATTGTACCTAAACCTGATGTCTTAATATCTAATATACTGACTAAGACTATTTGGACAATTGAAACTACAAAAACACCTAATTTTTGAGAATCCGTAAGTAATCTAAATTGGGGACCTATATACGGGATTTCTGGTAAATTAGATACTCCTGTAAAATCTTTATACTTAATTGATTTTAAAATAGAATACCAAAAAAATACAACTACCATAAGTATTATCGCGGCAAACCAATCACCAGTGATTTTCCAACATACTAAATAAAATAAAAATATAGAAAGATTGAACCAACTGAGAATAGAACCTTTACCATCTCGTGCACGTTCTATTTCCCAATTTTCTAATGCATTGCCTAATCCCTTCGGCATAATCATTAAAACACCAATCAAAAACATATATGGCATAGCTTCACCAAATTCAGAGTATGAAGGGCGCTCTAATGCAGGACCAATACCATACAGAGCAGTCTCAGATAATGTACGGACTAAACCGACGATTATTGAAGCTATTAAGGCTCCTCTTACAGAACCAAGAGTTCCCAAAACAATAACTGCAAAAGCAGGTAATAAAATACTTAATCCAACTTCAGGATTTACACGTGTGTACATGCCAAATAATACACCACCAAAACCTGAGACTCCAGCAGCTAAGAATGCAGTAGTTGCATGTATTCTTTCAACATTAATTCCCGATGAAGCTGCTAAATGAGGATTATCTGCAACGGCCCTCATTTGTTTTCCCAACCTAGATAAATTAAGTAAAATTAATAACAAAATTACTGATGCAAATACTCCAAATATTAATCCTGCTTTGGTATATTGTAGAAAATAACTGGAATCTTCCATCTCACGGAATGGTAAAGATTCAAGTATAGTACAAATTCCATCATCCCAGGCACCATCCCCATTAGCGTCTGTAAAATCTTCTGCAACATCAAATTGTCCATTGAAATTAGAATCTGTAAAACTTTCGGTCTCAACATCGAATTGCCCATTGAAATTACTATCTAGAAAAAATTCACTTCTATCATATTGTCCATTTCCATTAGCATCTACAAAATCTTCAGGATTTGTCCAACTAGATGAAAAACCATCCTCCTTTCCAGCTTCAGTACAAGCTGTCGGATCCATATCATCTTGATTATCCTCTGATTTTCTAGTACCAAAACGAAGACGCATTGTTTGATTCAACCAATCTGGCCAACCTATCTCTCCTAAAGGACCAAGAGATATTGATGGAGATTCCTCCCCTGAAAATTCAAAACGAGAAGTCTTTAGGCGCCAATCTTTATCTGGAACAAAAAGATACGTACTTGCATTATACCTCAGATAAAGAAGACCGCGAAGAATCATTGCAACACCAAGTGAAGCAATCATCATTACCTGTGGAGTAGCATTTTTCTTACGAAAACGACTATACACTAATCTATCAATTATTACTCCGAGAATTCCAGTTATTACAAAACCTGAAATACAAGCCCAGAAAAATAAATCCCAAGTAACTATCTCATCAGCATCTACATTTATATTTAGAACTTTTTCACCTTCAACTAATGTATAAAAAAATGGACTCCACATCATTGTGAAACCGATATAAGCTCCAAACAGCATCATCTCAGCTTGTGCAAAATTACCAAATCTTTGAACTTTATAGATTAATGTGAGCCCTACTGATATGGAGAGATAGGCTGCAGCCCAATAAAGACCACTGAATACCATTGAACTTATATTAAAATTAGGAGAAGCCGTAGAGTCTTGACCCACTAGCAATTGATCTACACTAAACATAAAGACCAAAATTATTATAACTGGAGAAAATAAACCCAAACCTATTTTCCAATATCCTTCTAAATTATTTAAGCCATAATTCAAAATAAACATACTCGAAAGTATAAATTCGAAAAATTGAGCCATCCATAGTGGATCACCATGGATAAATATCGAAAATAAACCAGACTCATAACGGAGACCATAGGCTGAATCAATTAAGCCGATGATGGCAAATGCTAGACCAATAGATATAGAATCAAAAATCTGTAACAAATCTAAATTGCTACGACTCTCAGGTACTCTATTATTACTCACTTTAATCTTACCTATACACTCCCACTAGAGTACTCAATATATGTGTGCTCTAGCGAACTAGGCAGCCATAAATGGCTGCCTTTTTTGCTTATAGTTCTTATTCTTTACAGATTTTGACTTAGAGTCTTCTGCGGAGAAGTAATACTACACCAATAGCTGCTACTGCAGATAGTAAACCAAATCCTGGAACTTCATCTACTGCTTCTTCGACATCTTCTTTTGTAACATTGGTGTTATCTGCTGTGGTGTCATCTGTGGTGTCATCTGTGGTGTCATCTGTGGTATCTTCTGGTTCAGCCATTAGTGCTTCACAGAAAGCTTTGTCCCAATCATTTGCTTCATCTGCAAACCCATCTGAATTACACCAGTATAATTGAGTCCAGTCTTCTTCAGTTCCTTCATCTTCGAAGAAAGCACAACCATCGTCTTCATTATTAGCACAGAACTCCTTTACAATTGCTGCACATTCTGTACCTTGTGCTGCAGTATCACCATCACAAACGCCATCTTCTTGCTCTTCACAAAGAGCTAAACCTGCATCTGAAAAGAAAGGACAGTCGTCTTCCATTCCCCAAACAAGGCCTTCGAAAAGACCCCAAGAGCTATGACAATCCAAAGCAATTTCATCATCTCCATTTGCATCTGGCCAAACCCAGAAAGTACATATGTCAAATCCTGAACCGGCAACATCACCGTTTGCATCAAAGGCATGAACTCCGCTTGCACCTTCTTGTGGTGCACCTGGAGCTGCGACATTTACTCCTAGCATTTCCTTAACACCATCATCAGCTGGTGTTCTGTAAGCTGTTGCTTGTGCAAGACCAATTATAGCTACAGCATCGAATACTTCTTTAGTGTAAATTCCACCTTCATATCCTGCTGCTTGAGCTGTTGGACCATATATACTATCAAACAACATTCCTAAAGGAGAATCTGCTGCTGATGCGGGTTTAGTTACTGTAAGTTCATTTAATGAACTAGCATCTGTGAATTCATTTGCAAAAGTAAGATCTGCAATACCGTCTCCACCAAATATACCTCCCTCAAATCCTTGTGTTGCTAATTCTTCTACTATAGCTGCACCATCAGTTGCATAAGTAATCATAACAACAGAATCACAACCATTAGTCATTACAGATTCAACCATAGATGCGAAATCAGTAGCATCATCAGCATAAGTTGATTCTGCACAAAGATCGCCACCATAATTCTCCTTGAAAGCTGCTGCAAAACCGGCTCCATAATCATTAGTCATGGATAAAAGAGCTGGTGTTTCATATCCCATCTCATCATAAGCTGCTGCAAGTGCTTGACCTTGTTGAGCATCACTTGGTACAACTCTGAATAAGTATCCGCCGTCATCTGCAGTTGTTAAAGCTGGAGAAGTAGAGGCATAGGATACCATAGGTACTCCTGCTGCTTTAGCAACTTCCATAGCTCCAAGAGTTGCTCCTGAACATGCAGCTCCTGCAATTCCTACTACACCTGCATCAATTAATGTTTGAGCAGCTGTAGCGGCTGTGGTTCCTGAACAACCTGAATCTGCAATAGTTAATGAAAATTGGAAATTCAAAGGTGAAATTGTGTTCATATATGCAATAGCAATGTTACCTGCAATAGTGAAACCTGGTGCAAATTGTGCAATAGGTCCAGTCATTGGATTTAACATACCAATTGGGATTGGTGCTGCATATGGGAAAGTAAGGCCTGATAATAAGCCCCAGTGACCATTACATGCTAAATCTAATCCTGCTTGACCATTAACAATTGCTGGGTTGAACTGACATATCTGATAACCAGATCCTGCAACATCTCCAACAGAGTCAAATTGATGAGTTCCACTAGCACCGACAAAACCTGTGCCACTTCCTAGATTGTTAAGATCATCTCTCAAGTCACCATCAGTATCTGCCTTTGCAGCCATACCAATTATGCTTACTGCATCATATGTTTCATGAATATAAATTGCACTTGCATTACGATCAGTTGAAGCCCATGCCTCATCAAATCCTGCTTTCACGTCACTATCTGAACCTGGTGAAGGTTTAGTAGCTATAACTGAAATTGCTGCAGAAGGATCTGTGAATTCCCCAAGGAATGCCATGTCTGCAATACCATCAGCTCCCATTATTGGGAATGGACAGTCTGATGAACATACTGGACTTTCTGGTCCTTGAATACCCTGTGAAGCCATTTCTTCAAGAAGTGCAGCTCCATCTGTTGCATAAGTAACTGTGATTAAACTATCACATTCTCCAGCTGCAAGTTCTGCAACGATTGTTGAGAAATCTGTAGTGTCATCTGCATACGGAATATCTACACACATACTTACGCCACCTGCTCCATATGCTGCTTTAACAACACCTGCAAGACCGGCTCCATAATCGTTAGACATATAAATTAATCCTGGATTTTGCCATCCATGAGATACTGCCATAGTTGCCATAGCCATACCTTGTTGGGCATCACTTGGAACTACACGGAACATGTATCCACCATCATCTGCAGTTGTTAAAGCTGGAGAAGTTGAGGCATAGGAAACTAAAGGAATACTTGCTGCTTTAGCAACTTCCATAGCTCCGAGAGTTGCGCCTGAACATGCTGCCCCGGCAATTCCTACTACACCTGCATCAACCAAAGATTGAGCACCAGTAGCTGCTGTTGTTCCCGAACAACCTGAATCTGCCTCAACTAATTCAAAAGTATGGGTAGTTGAATCTTCATTCAAATGATCTATAGCTATTTGTGCTGCATCTGAAAAAGCTTCAGCATATACTGCTATTGGACCGGTACTTGGATTCAAAAAACCAATTTTAATTGTACCTTCATCTGCCGCTGCTTTAGCGACTGGACCTATGCCGAATATAGGCATCAAAGTTGATGCCAAAAGAGCAAAAGCCACTGCTATCGTTAATATCTTACTTGCGTTCATAAGCGTTCACACCTTATCATCATGGAAGAGGGGGTGTTAAAAGGATTAAGCCCCTACGCGTAGAATAACAGAATAACTGTTTTTTGTATTATTAACAATTCCAGTTAGTACTAGGAATATTATTATTAAGCACATCTGATTTCTTACTCAAAAAAGAGTAGCTAACAATGTCAGACGAAAATGTAAACTCAGCCCCTAAATTCGTATATAATTGTGTGAAATGTGGACAATATTGCTCAAAAATAGAAAAGGTTCCTATATATTTTCAAGACATTACTAATTGGAGAAAAAATGGAATTCTAAATAGCCTAGCCCAGAACATAGGCATGGATATGGATGGAGGTTTCCCACAATTAGTACTAGAAAGTAAAGAAGATGAAACTGGATGTCCAATGTATGATTCTGAAAATAAATTATGCCAAGTACATCATGATATGCCTCTTAATTGTAAAGCATACCCTCTTAATTATAATGGAAGTAAATATTTTGTAACCGACAAAGCATGTCAAGGATTAGGCCAAGGTAGCATGGATGCTATGCAATTAAAAACACAACGAGACGCAGCTATGGCTGATTATGAAGCTAAAATGGAAAGTAATGCAGTTGTACCTTTGCTCTATAGCATAATAATGGGTGAGTTAGTTGATCAATCTCGAAAGTCAATGGAACATATGACTGAAGAACAAAAAAGCCAACTCCAAGATATTATAAAGGAGGAAAAAAACTGAAACCAACTTTACTTTCCGCTTTGAAATTTCTAGCATTGCAAGGTGGAATTCGACACCCTGTGCATATATCTTCTATTAAGTTATCTAAAAATTTAGGAATCAGCCAGCAATCGGCATCAAGATATTTAATAGAATTAGTAGAAAAGGGTTATCTAAATAGAAGATTAGCACAAGGTGGACAAGTTGTTACAATCCTAGAAAAAGGAATCTTGACCTTAAGAAAGGAATTCTCTGAATATAGTTTAATGTTTGGAACTCAAAGAGAAATCGAAATGAAAGGAAATTTAGAGACGGGGCTTGGTGAAGGTGGATATTATATTTCTAAGAAAGGATATATGTCCCAATTTCAAGAAAAACTTGATTGGGAACCATATGAAGGGACATTTAACTTAAGATTAGATGAAGATGAAGTTCCAAAAATTGAAGCTATGAGAGCTGCTGAAGGAATGTTAATTAATGGATTTGAACAAGAAGGTCGAACTTTTGGAAAAGCCTGGGTTTTTAATTGTTCCCTCAAAAAGGGAACTAATATCGTTGATAATTGTGCAATTATTTCACCAAAAAGAACTCACTACAAAAGAGTCGTCGAAATAATTTCTCCTGTTTTCCTTAGGGATAAACTTAATGCTAAAGACGGTGAAACTTTTACAATTTCTGTAAACTTGGGAGATATTTAAAATAGAATGGACAAAATACATAGCATAGGTGACAACTGATGAATCCTTTTCATGATTATTATGGAATTCCGTGGTATGCTATTCTTGGATTATGGTCTCTTATTGCATTGGGATCTCACATATACCAAGTTGGGTTCATTGTAAAACTAATAAGACTAGGTAAAGATGATGATAGATTTAATTCTTGGAAGCAAAGAACAAAAGAATTTTTGACTGATTGGCTGGGGCAACGTAAAGTAGTCCAAGACAAACTGGCAGGATATGCTCACGCTTTGATTTTCTGGGGATTCTTAATGCTTGTTAGCGACGTGATAGATTTAGGTACAGGAGGCTTATTTGCCAAGTTTCTTGGAAAAATATACTTAGTAAATATATGGAATCTTATTGTAGATATAGGATATGCGATGGCAGGGATTGGAATTATTATTTCATTATATCGAAGATTAATTGTTAGACCTGAAAAATTGAAAGGAGCAAGCGTAGAAGGAGTACTTATTTTATTTGCAATTTTAGGAATTGTCATAACGGCTTTTGTTGTTGAAGCTGGACACATGATAGGAGATAACGCACATTACAACAATTGGGAACCGGTTGGCGTACTTCTTGCTAAACAAATGGAAAACATCAATATCGAAACACTCAGTACTATAGTAGATGCTAGTTATTGGATACATATGATTTTGATCGGTTTATTCTTAATTGAAATTCCACAAACAAAACATTCACACCTAATAGGAACTATTCCAAATGTCATGTTCCAAGATCATGAACCTATGGGAGCCATGCTTCCTATGCAAACTGATGATAACAATATTGCAGTTAAAACAGATGACTTAGATTTTGATAATTTAACATTAGGCGTCAATAAATTCACTGATTTTACGTGGAGGCAATTATCAGATGGATGGGCTTGTACTGCTTGTGCAAGATGTCAAGATGTTTGTCCAGCTTATAATAGTGGAAAAACATTAAACCCTATGCAAATTATAATGGATATCAAAAATTATGGAAAAGAACATGGAACTTCTCTTTTAGCAGGAAATGAACCTGAAGAGAACATTGTTGAAAGATTCACTCCAGACGCAATTTGGGCATGTACAACCTGTTATGCGTGTGTAGAGGCATGTCCCGTTCATATCGAACATGTTCCAAAGCTTACAGATACAAGAAGGCATTTAGTAATGGAAGCATCCGAATTTCCTGAAGAACTTCAGAATATGTTTAACAATTTAGAACGGAATTCAAATCCATGGGGTTTAGGTGCCCATACCAGAGCTCATTGGGCTGAAGGATTAGACATAAAAATAGGAGAACCTGCCGAATATTTATTCTATGTAGGGTGTGCCGGTTCTTTCGACGATAGGAATAAAAAGGTATCAATCGCAACTGCCAAACTTTTGAAAGAGGCTGGAGTTGACTTTTCGATACTTGGTGAAATGGAAGCTTGTAATGGAGATCCGGCAAGGCGTGCAGGTAATGAATTCTTGTTCCAAATGATGGCTGAAATGAATGTAGATACTATGAATTCCTTAGGAACACTCAAAGTAATTACTGCATGTCCACACTGTTTTCATACAATAGGAAAAGAATACGAAAAATATGGTGGGAAATATGAGGTTTATCACCATTCTCAAATATTAAATGAATTACGTCAAAAAGAAAAATTAAATATTAAAGATTTTGAAGATAAAGTCACATTCCATGACCCCTGCTATCTTGGCCGTATTGGTGGAGAAACTGAAGCACCAAGAGGAGCATTAGGAAATGATATTATTGAAATGGAACGACATGGAACTAAATCATTCTGTTGTGGCGGAGGTGGCGCACAAATCTGGATGGAGGAAGACGCAGATAAGAGAGTTAATGAGATTAGGGCAAGAGAAGCCTCAAAAACCGGTGCCGATTGTGTAGCTGTAGGTTGTCCTTTCTGTATGACAATGATGAATGATGGCCTGAAAAGTATAGGTGATAAAAAACCAGTAAAAGATATTTCTGAAATATTATTAGAAAATTTAGAGGTAAAAAAATGAACATAGCAGTCTTAATCAAAATGGTTCCAGACACAGAATCTAGACTAGAAATTGTAGATGGAAAAGTGAAGGATGATGCATTCAAATATATGGTAAATCCATACGATGAATTTGCAGTCGAACAAGCAGTTCAATTCAAAGAAAATATTGGAGGAAAAGTTACACTTGTATGCTTATTTTCTGACAATCCTGGAATTGACACCGATTTAAGAAAAATGATGGCAATTGGTGCTGATGAAGCTGTTGTTTTACGGCAAGACGGGTATAGTGGAGATAAACCTTCTACAAATTCTAAAATTTTAGCAGAAGCTGTAAAAGAACTCAATGCCGATTTAGTAATTGGTGGCGTTCAAGGAATTGATTATTATCAGGGAGCAACTGGTCCTATGATAGCCCATCATCTGAATATTCCGCATATTTCAGGAGTTACAAAACTAGAATTAAACGGCGGAAAAATTACAGCTAAAAGACAAATTGAAGGCGGATTACAAATTATTGAATCTGAACTACCTGTTCTAATAACTGCCCAAAAAGATATGACAAAAGTAAGATTTCCAGCACTTAAAGATATTATGATGTCAAAGAGAAAACCATTTGAAAACCGTAATGTGAGTGCTTCCGAAGAAAATGATGTTGAAACCATAGAATGTTCATTACCTCCTGCTAGAGATGGCGGATTAATTATAGATGGTGAATCACCTGAAGAAAAAGTAGATAAATTACTTGAAAAATTGAAAATGGAGGCTAAGGTATTATGAGTATAATTTTAGTTATTGGAGAAGCTGATGGTGACGAAATAAAAAACATATCTCAACAAGTATCTGCCGTTGCAGCTGGAATGGGAGATGTTGTAGGGCTTGTTATTGGTAAAAACATTAGTGATGCTGGCATGAAACTAGCTACTGCAAAAATCATCCTTGCAGATGATGAAAAATTAGAATATTACGATCCTATAAAATTCTCATCTGTAATTTCTCAAGTTGTTGAACAGAATGGAATAACTAAAATACTTATGGGAGCTACAACTATGGGAAAGGACTTAGGACCCAGAGTTGCTGCTGAATTAGGATGGGGATATCTTGGAGACTGTTTAGAAGCTGGAAATGACGGGTTTGTAAGACCTACATTTGCAGGGAAAGTACTTGCTAAATCAAACCCTGAAGGTTCAGTAGTAGTAAGCATTCGAAACAATGCATATCCGGCTGGAGAGTCATGGTCTGGATCTGTTGAAAACTTTTCAGGAAATATACCTGATTCAACAACAAACACTATTTCTATTGAAAAAGGAGAAAGTGGAACTGTAGAATTAACTGAAGCAAGTATTGTTGTCAGCGGTGGAAGAGGTTTAGAAAGTTCAGAAAATTATGATGAGCATATACGTCCCTTGGCTTCAGCTTTGAATGCTGCAGCGGGAGCAAGTAGAGCTATAGTAGATGCTGGCTGGGTCTCTCACTCACACCAAGTAGGACAAACTGGAAAGACAGTTACTCCTGATCTATATTTTGCAATAGGAATTTCTGGAGCCATTCAGCACCTCGGTGGCATGAGTGGATCCAAATTTATAGTAGCAATTAACAAGGATCCAGATGCACCAATATTCAAAGTAGCTGACTATGGTATTGTTGCTAATTTATTTGATATTATGCCTATCTTAAAATCAAAATTAGGCAAATAGAATAGATACTGTTATAAGGGGTCAGTCTATAGCTGAAACGTGACTTCTGATACCAATGAAATTAAGAAGCTTCAAGAAACTATCTCTGAACTTCAGTCTGAGCTAAAATTCTTACAAGAAACTGTTGGTGTTTTAATGGGAGCCATGATGGAAGAAGGCGAAAGTGATGAGTTTTTTGGGAATAGTGAAGCTGGAAATCCAACGTTTAGATTGAATATGGGTATGTAGATATTCCTTGGTAAAGCCTATATACAAAGGGCTCTGGTCCGGCATCGTGCTCGCGTGGTGTAGCCTGGCCTATCATCTCAGGTTGTCGACCTGAGGACTCGGGTTCAAATCCCGGCGCGGGCGCCATTATTACAGGGCTAAATCATATAATATGACTTACTTCTAGGTATTTAGATTTATCCTATGCGTGGAAAAAAATATCAAGCATTGATTGTGGCAATTCTACTTTTAACGTCATTGCCATATTCTCCATTTTTATCAAGAGCATCGAGTATAGATGACTTAAACACGCTAAAGGATGATGGAGAGCCTCCTTTCAGAGATAGTGACGGTGATGGCCTATCTGATGATTATGAAATATCTCTAGGTTTTGACCCTAATGACTTTGACATGGATAATGATGGAATCTCAGATATGGCTGAAATGGATTTTTGGAACGATTTAATTAATGAAGATTTTGTCCCTCCTAATATGGAAGATTTATATGATTGTGAGGGTGATTTAGACGGGGATGGAATCACTAATTGTATGGATCCGGATGCTGACGGAGATGGAATTATGGATCAGGATGAAATGAAAGATTCAGATGGCGATGGTATTCCTGATATGTATGAAAATATGATAGATCATCTTGATCCAAATAATCCTGATAGTGATGGTGATGGAATTTCAGATAAATTAGATGATGATCCACCTTTGCCTCCATGGGCTGAGGATATGGCGGAAAATAATGATTGGACTCCACAACCCGATTGTAATGGATGTCCTGGGAATCCAGAAGCATTTTATCCGTTAGCAATGCTTATGGCTGTTAAATTTACAGTTACATGTGACAATTGTGAAGAACCTACTGCTAACCCTCAATATTGGAGGACTGTTGCTAAAGATGTTTACGATAATGGATATGATTCTGCAACGGACACTTATACTAGAAATCAGTGGTGCCCATCACCAGGTTGTGAACAGTATGGGATTGAATCGAGTATTATCGAAGACCCCGGTTATTGGTCTACTGGAGACTCTGAATACACCTATGACTATCTAGTCACTGGCTCTGGTGTTACAAGTAATCAATACGAATATACTGTAACCTGGATTATGCCTGCACAGGGCTACCTTTCAACTGCACTTTACACTAATTCAGTCTATATTGCTAATGAAGTAACTATGGATAGTGCATTCAATCTACAAGTAGAAAGTTATGCTCAAAGTTATACATTCACAATGACGGAATACCAGATTCCTGATGAGGTTAAAAGAGCTGCTAATGCCCCTACTGACTTTGCCCCACAACTTACTGAATTACCAAATTTTCCATCGAGGCCAGGACCTGATAATGATGTTTATGATTTAGCTGCATCTATAACTGAAGGGAAAACAACTGATTATGAAAAAGCTGAAGCCATAATGTATTATCTTCGTAACAATTATTATTACAATATTAATGGTACTTTAACACCTGATGGAGACGACTATGTTGATTATTTCTTATTCGGAAATCCAGGACAGGATGGGAAATGTACTAATTTTGCCTCTGCATTTAATGTATTATCTCGTTTGAATGGGATACCTACTAGATATGTAGAAGGCAATGGACCTGG
>Ga0208766_1000501_pt1 | contig 21635 bp, 10 predicted proteins | sample ETN01SmetaG_3_FD_185792 | JGI IMG/M metagenome (GOLD analysis project Ga0208766, IMG submission 185792) | Marine microbial and viral communities from oxygen minimum zone, Eastern Pacific Ocean - ETNP2014F12-01SV263 (SPAdes) (version 2) | ecosystem: Environmental > Aquatic > Marine > Oceanic ... | reverse complement strand
TGAACCCAAGAAATATTCTCCGATTTCAGGGTCGTTGAGGATGTAATCTGCATCGCCAGTGTGAACTACTTTACCGTTAGCAAAAATATAGCCACGGTCGGAGCGAGCCAAACTCAGTCGAGCATTTTGTTCAACAATCAGGACGGTTATTCCTTCTTTTCGCAAATTATCGATGCGCTCGATAATCTGTTGCTGATACAATGGAGAAAGGGCGGCTGTAGGCTCATCGAGGAGTAAAAATGAAGGGTCGGAAATCAGTGCTCTAGATATCGCAAGCATTTGTCGCTCTCCACCAGAAAGAGATGCTGCTAAGTCGTGTTCTCGAGACCTAAGGTCGGGGAACATGTTCAGTGCACGCTCAATACGTTCTTTCAATACACGGTTAGGTAATGCATTCCCGCCCATCTGAAGATTTTCTTCAACCGAAAGCGTAGGAAACACATTGTTGACTTGAGGAACATAAGCGATTCCTTTGTTGACTAGTTGATCTGTTCGCAACTTCTCAATGGATTCACCGCCATAGGATACATCGCCACTATAGTAGGTTGCAATACCAAAGAGCGTTTTGATAAAAGTCGATTTTCCACAACCATTCGGTCCAATAATAGTTACAAATTCACCTTCATCAACATAAAGGTCAACTCCGTATAGAATCTGTACGCTGCCGTATCCGCCGCTTAATCCTTTTACATCAAGAAGTCTCGTCATTCTTCCTCGCCTCCAGCTCCACCAAGATATGCTTCTATGACAGCACGGTTAGATTTTACTTCATCGGGGGTGCCAACCATCAGAACTTCTCCTTCATTCATCACTACAATTCGGTCAACGCCCTGACGGAGAATAAAATCCATATTATGTTCAATAACGAGGACTGAAATTCCTGTAGTGTCAACCAGTTCCCTTAGATTAGTGAAAATTTTCATTGCTAGAGGACCCGCAACACCGGCAACTGGTTCGTCAAGCAAGAGTAATTCAGGGCTACCCATCATCGAACGCCCAATATCTACCAGTTTACTTTGGCCACCAGAAAGTTCGCTGGCAAGGTTATGAGCCATATGAGGAACTTCGAGTTGGTCTAGAACAGCAAAAGCATCTGCAAGGCGTTCTTTTTCGGCAGGCCTTGAACGGCCACGGAATAAGGAGAGGAAAGGATTTGGTGAAAATTGCTTCCTTGGAGGTACCAATAAATTCTCAATAACAGTCATATCTTTCCAAAGTCGAGTATGCTGAAATGTTCGAGTCATGCCCAGTTTTTGAATTTGGTCTGGACGTTTAGTTGAAACATCCGTTCCAAACACTTCTACAGTTCCAGCAGTTTGTTGAAGTAGGCCACTGATACAGTTGAAAGTCGTTGATTTACCACAACCGTTTGGACCAATTAAGCCAATGAACTCGCCTTTCTTGACTTCAAAGGAGACTTCCTTAACAGCGACAAGTCCGCCAAATTCCATTCGCAAATTTTTCACTGAAAGAAGGGGTTTCATTGTTCTTCAACCCCTTTCATTGTGTCTGGATTCTCTGGTCGGAAGGGTACTTCAGGAAGCAAACCTTTCGGATTATAACGTAGAGAGAATACGATGAGCACCCCTACGAGTAGGACCTTGACATAAGCCATTCCTGCTTGTATTGTTCCAGTTGGGAACACTTCTGTGATTGAACGCTCATCGAAGAAGAACGATGCTAAAGCAAATATAACGGTCAACCAGAAGAATGTTTCTCGCACTGAAACCCATTTTACAAGGTGGGCTAAGAGCATTAGGGCAAAACAAATCCACATGGCCTGGGCCTGTTCGATCACAAGCCAATTAAACCATCCATCCATAGTAGCAGCTACTTCATTGAGTGGAAGGTCAGAACTACCTTGACCAGCAACTAAGACATTGAACACGAATTCCATGAGAACGATAATTGATGCACCGATAAGCATACCCTTGTTGTTTCCAACTCCGCCGATAATAAAAGCCGCCCATACAAGGAACGTGGTTTTTGATGGAGACATGAATGAAGGCTGGAAACCGGTTAATTTCCACGCCCAAAGTGCACCAGCAAAGGCAGCAATCGAGGCGCCCAAAGCAAGGCTGGCTGCTTTGTGTCGCAAAACATCGTGCCCGTGGTGTTGCGCTACTTCTTCATCTTCTCGAATAGCACGAAGAATGCGGCCCCATGGAGAGGCAAGAACGGTATTCAATAGCCACCATGCAATAATCAACCCAAGAATACCAATTGTGGCTAAGACAAACATGTAAGGAGCAGGCTGTCCAAGGTTGAGCAAATCCCCAACTGTTGCCGCCATACTATCGATACCTTCCGTATTGGAACAAGCAATTGGGGAAAGTTCGACACCATTCGCATCAACTGGAGTTGTTGAACCACAGAACCACCACTCTTGAAGCGGTAATTTATAGCGTGAAATACCAACTGCACTTCCCCAAGATCCGGCTCGAAGAAGTGGCTCACCGCTCAATAGAACCCGAACGATTTCACCAAGCGAGATAGTGATAATGGCAAAGTAATCACTTCTCAATCGAGCCGTTGGATAGGCTAGGAACCATCCTGCCACAGCGCCAATCAACATCGATAACAGTACAGCGTAAAATATCGGCCAGTCATATCCGTGCAACTCCTTTGGAGCGGTTAGAATACCAACGACAATGGCGCCTATCGAGGCAAAGAAAATGACACCGAAATTCAACTGGCCCGTTATTCCAGTTTGGAGGTTGAGTGAAAGTGCCAAGATAGCAAATATGGCAAATGTAACCATAACATTGGATAATTGTAATGTTTTGACAAATTTGACTTGGTCAGAATCGGCAACTGGGAGCCAATATATGAGAGCGGCCATGATAACAGCCAATATTGCAAATAACAGCCATGAACCATTCTCACTTTCCCGTCCATAAGGCATTTTCAGTTTATCAAGTACTGAGGTACGTTTCTCAACATATGTTCCAGAAAGTTTACTCATAGTAGACTGAGTCAAATTTTGTGCATTTACAGCAATAAAGCCAATTTTCGCATCAATACTCTCAACCAGTGTACGCCATGCTTTACCCACACGTTCGGTGACCTTGGAATAACGCACTGAAATGCTTGAAACAAAGTCTGATATCCTTGTTGAAGGTTTGAGTTCTTTGTCTTGCAAAACGTGATATGCTTCCCACCACGCAATTAAATAGAGAAGTAGAGGCACTGTTGGCCATACAAGAATACCCATGTTTGCCATTACACCAACCAGACCTTGTTCAAATTGCATCAAAGAGAGCCATGCATCTTGTTGCTCAGCCAATAGATTACTCGGTGCATGGGCAAGAGACAATGATGAGTCTCCACCCGTTAGCGTGCTCATCACTGAATCGTTGGCAAGAGAATTCTCCTTAACAAACGAGCTGAATTTGTAGACAATGAAAGCAATGAAAGTTGAGAGAGCGTAGCGCTGACCTCGCAAACTGTTTCGAACGCTGAAATGATGCAATCCAGTTGGTGCAAAGAATATACCAAGCCAAGATGCTCGTTTTGTGTTTGGAGTAAAGTCCTCCTCTGCGCGAGTACGTATTCGTTTAATCTTCCAATTATCGAAAGCATCACCAATGCCCTTTGGCATGATAAGAAGGATCGCAATAATCATGACATACGGCATAACTTCAGCCAAATTTGCATAGTTCGAACGGTCAAGAGGTGTACCAATTCCCATGAGAATTGGCGAAGAGACAGAACGAACAAATCCTATGAGTAGTGCTCCAATAACCGCTCCTCGGACTGAACCAATGGTACCCAATACGATAACTGCGAATGCAGGTAAAAGAAGGGTAAATCCAGTTTCAGGGCTGTAACGAATGGTCATGGCAAATATTGCCCCACCAATACCTGAAATTCCTGCAGAAAGAAAAGCACTAGTCATGTGAACGCGCTCTACATTAATCCCACAACTTGCAGCGAGTTCTGGATTATCGGCAACTGCACGCATCCGGCGACCCAAACGGGTTTTAGTCAGCAAAAGAAGTAGAAGTCCAACGGAAGCAAAGATGACAAATGGCATTGCAGCGTTGTAATAGGTATAGTTCGTTGTCAAATCAGTAACACAATCAGAACCGACTGAGTAGATATCTGTTAACGGCTTTGAGCCTTCAGTGACAATCTTCTCGTAAACCGGCGAGCCGTCTACAGCGGTTCCAGTCTGTTCACACGCTCCGTAAGAGTAGGTTTCTCCAGATGCGAGTGAACGGTCGCCAAGATTGAGTTTTGTCAAAACAGTCGGCGCTTCAAAACGCTGCTCTCGAGCAATACGCCAATCGATATCAGGTTCAAACAATTTTGTTCCAGCGCCAAAGCGAAGATAGACAATCGCTCTAAGGATTAGTGCAACACCAAGTGAAGCAATCATCATCACGTCGGCGCTGGATTTTCGATCTCGAAAACCACGAAATACTAGTCTGTCGATGATTACTCCTGCTAAACCAGTAAGAACGAATGCCCCCAATAGTGTCCAAACAAGAACTGACCAAACCAGTACGCCGTCCTTAGGTGTTGATACGAGTGGAAAGAAATAATCCATCCACATAATCATTACGGCAACATACATTCCGAGCATGAAAAACTCGCTCTGTGCAAAGTTTCCATAACGCTGTACGCTGTAAGTGAGCGTACAACCAACTGCGATTGCAAGGTATGTTGATGACCACGTAAGTGTACTAAAACCAATGGAACTCAGGTTGAAGTAAATCACCGCACTCGTATTGAGGCCAATCATCAACAGTTCAATGGTAAACAATACAGTCAGTAGCAAAAACAGTGGTGAAAAAATCATCAAAGCCGAGCGGAGTTTACCGTGAGGGACATCGTCAAAGACAACTTTCACCAACAAAAAACCCATCGAGATAAGTTGCACTGATTGTCCAAGCCATACCATATCGTTTGGCAGATTGCCAAACAGAAGAGCATCAATGCCGTTTCCTATGCCGGACTGGTAAAGTAATCCAAGTATTGCATCAAGCGAAATAACTGCAGCAATAAGTAGGCGCTTTCGCAATCTCGAAATATTCTGCCATCGTTGTAAAATAGAGGAAGAGGAGGTAGATTCCTTCTCCGACTCCATTCTACAAACTCTCCACAGTCTTGTGTTCACCCGTACCTATCAACCAGAGGCTAAAAGCCGTTGAACTCAAGGCCTAATGCCATCAAGCAGTGTCGTCTTGAACGCCGCCAGTTGCGGTCCAGTACTTGGAACAAGTGAATGTTCCATCAGCAGCACCAGTTGCAGCATAGCCACAGATATCGTAACCGTCTCCACCAACGTCGCCGTTAGACAAGAAGGTATGAAGTCCACTTGCGCCTTCGTATGCGTTTCCAATGGATGCAATGTCAGAGCCGGTTGCGTGAGCAGCACCGAGCATCATGATTGAATCATAACTGGTCAAAACGTATTGCTTGATTGAACTGATGCCTGATGCATCATAGCGTGCTTCGAAGTCTCCAAAGGAAGAACCGGCACGAGGTGTTGTAACGTATAGTCCGTCAGCAGCAGTGTCGTCACTAAGTTCTGTTAGAAGTCCTTCACCAGCAGGTCCGTCACCAGAGAAGAGCATAACGGAAAATGCTTGTGTAGCAACTTCGTCAAGAATCATTGCTGCATCTGTAACATAGGAGACCATGAAGATAGAGTCACAGCCTGCATCCTTGATTTGAGTTATTTCAGAAGCAACGCTTGTTGCTGTCTCAGCGTATCCAATCTTTTGGCACAGAGTTCCGTTCCAGGCCCCTTCAATAGCATCTGCAAATCCAGAACCATAATCGTTGGTCATGTGAATGATTGCAGGGTTTGTTGCTCCCATGTCTTCCATCATTGCAACTGCTGCAGGTCCTTGGATTGCATCAGAAGGTACGATTCGGTAGAAATCAGGGTAAGCATTTGCGTCACTGAGGCTTGGGTTAGTAGAAGCATAGGAAATCATTGGGATTCCAGCAGCGGACAAGACAGCGTTAGCGGACATTGAAGCACCAGAACATGCTGCTCCACCAACTGCAATAACTCCAGAATCAATTAGAGTTTGTGCTGCTGCTGCTGCTGCAGTACCGTCGCAGGCGGAGTCAACTTCTACGAGTTCGTACTCGTATCCCATTGCTCCATATGCAGCGTTAAGGTCAACAATTGCTTGCTGTGCTCCATATTGGAATCCAGCAGCATCTTGAGCTAGAGGACCGGTCAATGGGTTCATGAAACCTAGTTTGACGACGGTCTTCGGGATAGTAACTCCATCAATTGCAGTCCAGTATGCATTACAGTCGTAAGAACCATCACTAGCACCTGATGCGGTGTAGTCACAGATATCGTAACCTGCTCCACCAACATCGCCGTTAGCCAAGAAAGTGTGAAGTCCGCTTGCACCTTCATATCCAGTTCCAACAGCACGGATGGATGCATCCATGTCAGCTGAATCGGTGTTGTATGCCTTTCCAATAATGGAAACAGCGTCATAGGATGTTAGAACGTATTGCTTGATACTTGCGGGTCCAGATGCATCATATCGTGCTTCGAAGTCTCCAAAGGAAGAACCAGCACGAGGTGCAGTAACCGTGAGTCCGTTTGCAACTGTGTCATCACTGAGTTCTGCAAGCAATCCTTCACCAGCAGGTCCATCGCCAGAGAAGAGTGTCACATTGATACCCTGGGCTGCAACTTCGTTGAGGATAAGAGCGGCGTCGGTAACATAGGAGACCATGAAGATAGAGTCACAGCCTGCGCTAGCGATTTGAGATACTTCAGCAGAAACATCAGTTGTTGTTTCAGCGTATCCGATCTTTGCACAGACAGCGCCGTCCCATGCATCTTCGATTGCGTCAGCGAATCCAGAGCCATAATCGTTGGTCATGTGAATAATTGCTGGACTGGTTACTCCTGCACTTACCATCATAGCAGCGGCGGCAGGTCCTTGAATTGCATCGCTAGGAACTACACGGAAGAAGTTCGGGTAAGCAGTTGCATTACTCAAACTTGGGTTTGTTGAAGCATAGGAAATCATTGGAATTCCAGCAGCAGACAAAACGGCGTTAGCGGCCATTGAAGCACCAGAACATGCTGCTCCAGCAACTGCGATGACATTTGCGTCAACAAGTGATTGGGCGGCTGCGGCACCAACGGTACCGTCGCAACCTGAATCAGCGACAACCGCTTCAAAAACGGTGTCAGTTTGTGCGGCATTCAAGTCGATAACGGCTTGAAGTGCTCCATATTCAAAACCTGCAGCATCTTGAGCCAGTGGCCCTGTTGCTGGGTTCAAAAATCCAATCTTAACGACGTCTGAAGTGGTATCATCATCATCATCATCGTCTGACGTACATCCTGCGAGTGCCGCAGACATGAAGGTCAATGCTAGTAGGGCTGTCAATATTTTTCGGTTCATAAATAGTCTTCCAAGTACTTACAACCTGCGGCCGCTTATAATGATATCACCTATTTTGAAAGGGCGTTTTACATCAGAAAAATATTAATTTCACTCTAATTCCATTTCAAACAAATACACTTCTGCGTCACTATAGTGTGATGGAAGACCTGTTGTGTCTTCAAGTTCAATCGGCTCGAGGAGGGTAAAGCCATGATTAGTATAAACTCGAATTAGTCCCTCATTATATCCAACTGTGTCAAGACGGATAAAACGGATATCTCCGCCAGAGTAGCAGTCTTTGGCCCAATCGACAATCTTTCCAACGAAACCTTGGCCTCTGTAAAGAGGATGATTTGCTATTCTGTGAATGAAAACCGAGGGTTCAAGACTTCTTTCACCCCATATTTGTGGGTCTTCAAAAGCAACAACCCAAACGCACACAATTTGGCCCTGAAGGACCATTTTCCATTGGCGTTTTTCGGCAATTTCACTTTCGACGAGACTTCTATTGATCTTTGGCCATTGAGACATTCCCTTGGAGGCTTGTAAAGCAGTTGCCTCATCATAAAGTTGTAAAATGGAATCAATGTCCAGGTGACAACTTTGAGTGATTTCCATATTTATCTCTCCTCATCCATCGGTTAAAAATGGTGCCGGGGGCAGGATTCGAACCTGCGAAGCTTTACGCAGAGGATCTTGAGTCCACCCCCTTTGACCGCTCGGGAACCCCGGCTTGTAGTCTGCCGTGGTGCATTTCATTCTTGACTATTCCTCTTCATTTGAAAGGTCTAGTTCTAACGGCCGCGGAGGCGCTGAACGTCTTTTACGAACTATATTTTCGATGTGTAGTTTAGTATATTGCTCCAATTCTTTTGACCTACGGTAATATGCAAATCCAAAACCCCCCACCACTAAGAAAAACAGTAATCCAATTAGACCAATTAGGCCATTTAGTTCCCGATTAGAAGAATTGAATTCCTCAATATCTTCAACCTCAATCTGTTTTGATTGTGAGTAATTTGTTAGATTAACAAAGAATGTTAGATCTCCAGTAGTCCATGCTTCAAAGTACCATGATGTTTCGGCCCAATCTCCAGGTTCCAGGGTAATGAATTTTGATTCTAAAATCAAGCCATCTGAGTCTACAAGGTCTACTTGTACAGTGCCACCCAATTGACCTGTATTGACAATTCTGGTCATTATCTCAAGATTTTGACCAAATATTGGATTATCGGTTTCAATTGAAACAACATCTAATTTCGGTTCGAAATCAACCCAATTAAAGCGAGGCTTCAATGGGTCATTTGAAGTTCCAAAACCAGTTAATTCAAGACCTGAATTATCAGTAGTTACAAACCAAATAACAATTTCACTATCTTTAGATAATAACGATTCATCACTCGGCGTAATGTCAATTATTTCGTCAAAATAAGTATTGAATTGTGTAATTTCGGTTGCATTAATTATTTGGCTTCCACTCGTTCCTTGGATAATCGAGCCATTTTCTAGGAAATACCAATTGGCTCTTAGTCGAGGGTTATTGAGTGGCAAATCATCACTTATTGTTGCAATAATAGGTATTTCAAATAATCTATTTGAGTCTACTTTCAGCAAATCTTGCAAACTCAATGAAAGCATTGGCGGGGAATCATCAAGGTATATTTGATAAGTTATAGAAGTTAAAGGTTGTAATTGTGGCGAAAACAATATTAATTCTAAAGAAAAATTTGATGATTCAGCATAAGATGGATTAGCGGTAAATTCTACGTGAATATGGCCCTGGGCACTCATACTAGAATTAGTCAAGGCATTTGATGAATGATTATTTATTATTCCAGTAATCGAAAAATCCTCACTTAGATATTCAACTGGGATACTCAAATTAACAAATTGTAAAAATAGATTCATTTCAATGATGTCATTACTTTGTAACCAAATTTTATTATCCATATTAGAACCAATTGGTTCTGATTGTTCGAGAATTTCAACTTCTGAAAATTCTATGTTTTGGTTAAAGTTCCATTCAAACATTGTTAGCAAGGATACTCCAAGATACAAATCTTGACCTTCATCAAATATTTTAATCGAAGGAATCCAGTTCTGCTGAGGCAGTATTTCTACCATTTGCCAAGATACTGTGAATTTAATTGCTATATCCCATACAAGGAAGCCTTCTTGTTGTACAATCTCTACTTCAGGCATTACTACAAAGCAATTATTATCATACTCGGTGATTGAAAATCGTGGAGAATGGTGAATGAAGCATTGTTGTGGCGTATCTCTTCCAAGAATTGCAAATTGTATTTCATCTAAAGAATCAATGCCGTTTGCATCTGTTAAACTAAACTCAATTTTATGCTCAAATCCAGGAAGTATTTGCTGTTCAATTAAATCTAATTCTAGAGTATCCAAATCAAAGAATGTTGTATATTGGTTTTGGACCAATATAGTGGCTAAGTCTTGGTCTTCACCAAAACTCCCTCCTCCTAATAATTGATTGCCTGCTAAATCTTGAGACTCGATGAAAATACTCAATCTACCACTTTCTTGTGAACCTCTAACATCGAACCATGAAAAGATAGGTAAGTCTACCATAGCAGATTTAGAACCTGTGTTGAGAGTTAGAGAAGTTGATACATATTCTTCTAAATCCATAATTCCATCTTCATCAAGATCGTCTTTGCTCTCCGACCATGACCACACAGTAATAGATGGGCTAAGGCCTTCGACATCAGAAATAGTTGCTCTAAGAGGAATATCTTGTCCTGAAATCCAGATATGTCCATCTGCAGGGACTTGCCCTCCAGGGTCTAAAACATCAAGAGAGGTCATTTCTGGAGACTTGGTATCAAATAATATTCGTGTTTTTTGATACGACGCTGTCATATCTTTAGAATTATCAGATTGCTGGTCAATTGGGCCAGTTCTAACGATATGGACAGAAATTTCCAAAGAGGTATTGGATGGAATTAAATTTCTATCTGGTGTGTTAATTATAGTTGAAAAATGACCGTTAACCCCCGCTTCAACAAACCAAGAATCACTCCAATTTACTGGCGCTCCTGGCCAAGTATCTTGGCCTCCTGAGATGTTTTTTGGCGGGACTGCTTGAAATCTAACCTCTATCCTAGCTTGGTCGGCTAGAATGAAATTATTTGAGACTCCTTGGAATCTTACTTGTCCATTTACTGTAATTGATTTATTTGATTGTCTGTGGAAAGGCCAATCTGCATCCGTCCAATCATGTAGTGCATTACCATTTTCGAATGCTTCAAACTGAATTATCTCTAAGTCGTTTTCTACTTCATTAAATGCAGTTTGACGATTGAGTATTTCTGGCCCCGTTTCTAATCCATAAGTATCCTGTGCAACTACCATCCAATAGATGTCATCGATGTCATCTAATTGCCATGTGCTGGTAATGGACCATTGGATTTGACAAAAACCGGCAATACAATTTATTGAGGTTTCTGCCTCTTCGACTTGAATTAAGTTACTACCTTTAGTGATTAATACATCCTTACTTGAGTAAAGATTTGAGGCCTTGATTTCAATTATTGAATTTTGAATATTTGGATTTGGAGATAAAATAAGTTTTACTTGTTCTAACTGATGATTATGTTCACTCATAGTAACAGGGTCAAATCTTACATGCGATGTATTGATGCTGATGGTTTGCTCTGGTAGCCATCTATCTCGACTAATATTATTGATGGTATCAATTTGATGAAGATAAGAAATAGCAGTCATATTGACATTTATTGAGCCTGATGTGGTATCTACAGTCATAGGAATATGCAATGCTTCTCTATCATTACCTTGGTAAGAATTATTTTTAATTTCATTCAACATTGAATGTCCTAAATTCAATTGAATTTGTTGTACTGGGGAGATTGCTTGGAGGTTTGAAAAGCGTACGAGCATATCTCCATTTGCGATGAAATCAAAGTGACACACAGCAATTCCATAATCATCGGACATCAAGCCATTAGGGAATGAAAAGTTAGGACATGCATCTTGACTGCCAAATCTAGATTGAACTACTGGCATTTGAGTTGTTGATGCAAGAATTGCGGTATTGGATGAAGTATCATTAAGCGATGAAGTTGGACTCTGTGAAACAATATTTATCAAAAATGATGTTGGGATTTGAGGATTTTGATTCCCGCCAATTTGATGACCATTAGCAGAAAGAAGCATCGTGTAGTCAACTTGTACATGTTGTCCATCTAATAGGTCTAATTCAACAGCACCATTGGAATTTGAAAAATTAGTAATTCCATTACTTGTGATTGATGAAAATTCAGTGGTGATTCCAAACTCTGTACCAGAATTATCAACTGGCCAAGAAAGGATGCTATGGTCCAATATCCCAAGTCCTATTTCAGGATTTACTGGGGCTTTTGCACAAATTGGTCGATAAGTGAATTTGGAAAATTTCTGGCCTGAAAGCAGGGTTAATTGTATAGAATCTGTGAGACTGGGGGATATTTCTTGGTCATTACTAAAGTTCAAAACTCGGTAATTCGGTATAGTTCCATCAAAGTATGTTGACTCTAAGCCAAACTGAGATGAATAAAGCGAAATGTTATCGCCAAGTGATGACATTTGTGCCCCGATTTGTGGACAATAACTTGTCGTTTGGATTTTGAAATAGGACACCTGATTGGCGTTAATATTGTCATCAACATCAAGTGATAGATGTGAATAGGAGCCAGAATATCTTGAATCATTGGCCATGTATTGATAGTGATAAGCATCAAAATAAGTCGTGAAACCAATTGTTAGGGATTCAATTGAAGGAGATACTAGTTCATTAGAAGTTGTTAGGTTTGCTCTGATTCTTAAATTTGGATAATTTTCTGGGTCTAACTGGATATCGATTGGGAGAACTTGATTTGAATAACCTGGTATCGTATTATTGTGTATATCAAGAATATCAAAGCGAATTGTGGTATTATCAGGTTGTTGAACAAAACCATCCAAATTGCCCCAACCAAATATGGGATTGGGAGATAAAATTGGTGAGGTCCATGACCCTTGAGGTTCGAAAATATCAATCTCAATCCCTGCATCATCAATGTACCAACCATCATATTCCAATAATTGATCTGAGAAGAAAGAATATCTAAATCTTATATTTTCTCCAGATATGTTGGTTGTTTCAAATATCTTATCATCAAATGGGCGTACCGTATTTTGGCAACCACCAAGAACTGTTGAACCATCAAGAATACCTTCTCCATAGAATGGCGAATTAGAATTTATTGTAGATATTTGGTCATGGAATGTACCAAGAGTTGGAGGGATGTACCACCAATTCAATCCACCATCTGTAGAAATAGAAACTGCTCCACCATCCCAATTTGATTCTGTACAAACCCAACTCTTGAATGATAATCTTGAGGAGGCGCCTGCTGGAACAAAGTATTCAGGAGAATAGAGATGGGTTAACATTTCATTTTGGTACATGCCACCGAGATATGTCCCTGCTCCTTGTTGGCCTGAAGGCCATGTATTTGGTCCATATGTGGCCCCATTTGGTATTGAACCAACCTCCCATTGCTTTTGGTCGATTGAAATTAATGACCAACCTGCAGGTAATAAATCGCCATTATCAAATGAAAAATTTGTTGTCTCCATCGAATCAAATCCCAAGAGATTTGTCCATTGCCACTGATTTGGAGTATTTCCAAAAGACATTAACCAGCCATCTTGAGAGCCTAAAGATAGATTGGGGGGGGTGGAAAAATTACTATGTAAAACGCTTGATGGATTGGGCCCGCCCCTGCCACTATGTAGTATGATATTGTCAATAGCAAATCCTTCCCAATCACTAGAAATCTTGCCACCAAAATTAATGGATGAATCGGTAATTACTGATAATCGAATTAATGTATTATTTAGTGCGGCAGAATTAGAAAAATTATAATTAAAATTCATGAAGATTGGAACCCAACCATTCGATTCGCCATAGTGTAAATTGCCATTATGCCAAATACCTGTGCCGGGAATTCCATAGTTTCCTGAAATAGAATTCCATGATGAGCCATTATCAATAGAATACTCAACTGTAAGGTAATCATATAGATATCCTTGAACATCCCAAATCATACTTATTTCTATTTCATCAACTGTTGGGATAGATGAGAAATTCATCGGAATAATATACTTTGAATTGGAATTAGGCAGATAATCACCACTTAGATTGCCATGGAAAAAGGACCCTCGTTGATCGCCTTCATTGAAAATTGATAATTGGTCTACAAACCAACCGCCACGAGGAGTCATGATATCACTTGTCTCATAGCATAATTGTAAATTTAGATAATTTTGGGCTGGTGAAACATAAGAGTCCAATAAAATCTCAACACGAGTCCATGAATTAGACTCGCCATTCCAGACTATGCTTGGAGCATGTTGTAGGTTTGAGGCTTGATTTACACCATTACTTGGAGTTAGGGCAAGCCAGTTTCCGTTAATATCGAGTAGTTCAACCCATGCAGCATCAGTAGAGTCCAAAGCGAGCCAATGTTCAAAGGAAACTGAAAAATTATTTATCATTCGAGGCATGTCTAAACTAGGAGAACGTAGGCAGGAATGCATTGAAGAATTCAAATCGCCATTCTGTGAAGTTGAAAGAAAGGCACTTCCATTGAAGCCTTCATCGGGAAGTGACATTCCAGATTGACTGATTATAGTATTAGGAGATGGAGCGACAATCTTCCAAGTATCGGAATCTTTTCCGTTACTGTGCCATCCATCTGAGGGAACTGCTGTGGTGGTTTCAAAATCTGTAATTTCTCCGATTGAACTATTTCTCTCAAGACGTAGTTTGCTATCTCGTGAAGATTGAGATGTTTGCTGATATGTTCCATTCCATAAGTTAGAATCACTTGCGTCAAAGACAGTGCCATCACTATTGGCACTTTGCCAAATTGGAGAAACATCGACTTGTGCAGAAGTAAAAGTGTGATTGGCTGGTACTTCGATCATCGAAGACACAGTAGTGTTGATGTGTGTCTGATTAGGTTGAGGTGAAAAATCAATATTATGATTCCATTGAACTGGACCTTCATTATCCCATGAGGAAGAGTGTTGGGCTGGTACATTGATTAATGTACTAGTCATAAGTATTGTAACCAATAACAAGACTTTGAAATTCGGACTAGAATCGTGCCCGAATTTTTGTCGTTTGGTTGACATATCAAATCACCTCGCTCTGCGAGGTGAGGTCATCAATAATTAATCAGTTGTCTTGATGTTTAGACTATAATACATCAATGTTCAAAACCCGTCAACTCTACCAACCCATGATGACGGAGGACCGATACCTCGATAGCGCACAAGCGCGGGAGATCGAAGAAGAGTTATTCGCCACGCGTCGACAACAATCCTCTAGGCATGTTCCAGTCGCATTACCACGTCCAGATTTTTGGCAAACCGTAGGTAAATTACTTTCAGATATCGACCTTGATATTCAACATATGATGATGAATGGAATGACGGGCATTCGGCTACAAAATCTGCAAAAAAGACAGGCTAATGTTAGAAGAATCGCTTCTGAGTTGGCAAGAAAAAGGCTGGTAGCAATGATGCAGCATGTTGCTTCACAATCACTTCGAATCGCTTTACAACCGGGCATTATACAAGACTTAGCCCCACTTGACTGGCAAAGGCATGACCCTGCTGAGAAAGCATTCTATCATGGCTTACAAATACAAATGGACAGATTCAAAAAAGATATTGATTGGAATTCTATGCAAAATGGAGAATTATCTGGAAGTATTATTGAAAAGATGGTTCATTCTCCTGGTACGATGCAGTTAGACTCATTTGTGCAACCGGAGGAGGGATTAACAGGAAGTCCGCCGCCAGATTTGGTATATGCTGATGAAGAGATTCAACAAAACATAGCACAAGAAATGGATGAAGAAGACCGCTTTTTAGTTGACCAATGGCCAGACATCGATGAGTTCGCTCAAACTGATCTAGAAAATAAGCCGGAAGAACAGATGGAGAAGAAATCTGTAAAACCATCAAAGAAACATTCTGCTGCAATGGAATTAGCTCCATCCAAAGAATCGAGCAATACTATTGTACTGGACAACTTAGAAATGGACAAGAGTGAAGATGTTGAACAATCACCTGCAACCGATGAGATGATTCGAATCAGGGTAATTGAATCATTTCCTGAACCAATCTCTGTAGGAGATGGTGAAGAAATCCTTCTAGAGAAAGAAGATGTTCATTACTTAGACAAAGAAACTGCAAACTGGCTGATAGAATCAGGGGTTGCAGAAATTGAATCTCTTTGAAGAGATTAATTTCAGTTTACAACACGCATTGAAAGTTCAATACTTACTGTGTCTGGAATCGATATTCTAGTAACTTGTCTCAAAGCGGACTCATCCTTACCAGTGTTGATATCCATCTCAAGCAAACGCTTGTGAACACGAAGTTCCCAGTGATCGTATGTTTCGCTTCCCTCACCATCTGGTGCTTTGCGAACAGGTACAACTAATCGGCGTGTTGGTAGCGGTATAGGACCTCTAAGTGAGATTCCTCCAGTATCACAGATAGTTTTAATCTGACTTGCAACCTTATCGATATCGCTGTGGTTTTCACCAGTCAATTTGATAATGGTTACTGCTGCCAAAATTAATCCTCCAACCAATTATTTGCCAATATCAGAATCACTTCTTTTCAATCTTCAAACAGACACCAGCAGCGACTGTTTTACCCATGTCACGAATAGCGAAACGGGATAATTCAGGGAAGGTATCCATTTGCTCAATTGCAAGTGGCTTTGTTGGTTGGAAACGGATCAAACAAGCGTCACCAGTCTTTAGGAAAGATGGGTTTGCTTCTTTACCAGCTTTGTTAGTCTTCTCAAGTAGTTCTTGGAATCTCACTGCAACTTGTGCGGTGTGAGAGTGGAACACAGGTGTGTAACCAATTGAGACAGCCTTTGGTATATCCATAAGTTGGATTTGTCCAACGAATGTTTCGTCGTGACGAACAAAGGTAGGCTCACTGTCAGTGTATCCTGCAACGTCACCACGGCGGATGTCAACTGCAGCTAGACCACGAACGTTGAAACCAACGTTGTCTCCAGGTTCTGCCTTTGGTACCATTGTGTGGTGCATTTCAATTGACTTAACTTCAGCAGACTTCTGTGAAGGATTAAAGACAACTGTCTTACCAACGTTTAGAGTTCCTGTTTCGATCTTTCCAACAGGTACAGTTCCGATTCCAGAAATCTTGTACACATCTTGAATAGGTAGTCTTAGAGCCTTGTCGATTGGCTTGTTAGGCATTGCTGCAGCGTCAATAGCTTCGAAAAGTGTAGGTCCATTGTACCATGGAGTGTTTTCGCTCTTGTTGAAAACGTTGTCTCCCTTAAGGGAAGATGCAGGAATCATTGGAATGTTGTCAAGTTGAGAACCAAATCCAGCCATCTTTAGAAGTTGAGTAACTTCATCACATGCTTTCTTGTACTTCTCTTCTGCCCAGTCAACACCAGAAATGTCCATCTTGTTAACGTGGACAATCAATTCCTTAACACCAAGAACCTTTGCTAGGAAAGCGTGTTCCTTGGTTTGAGCGTTAACACCGTCGTTAGCAGCACATAGAAGAACTGCTGTATCTGCTTGAGATGCACCAGTAATCATGTTCTTTACGAAATCTCGGTGACCTGGAGCATCAATGATAGTCCAGTAATACTTAGGAGTAAAGAATTCTTTGTGAGCAACGTCGATAGTAATTCCACGCTCTCTCTCTTCCTTTAGTCCGTCCATAACATAAGCAAGTCCAAAACCGGCTTTACCAGATTCTGCTGCTAGTTTTTCGTTCTTTTCAATAACGTGTTCTTCGATGTGACCTGAGTCCAGTAGAAGACGACCTACAGTGGTCGACTTTCCGTGGTCTACGTGACCGACGAATACAATATTACGGTGTGGCTTAGTCTTATCTTCCCATTGTGCTGGCATATTAATTACTCCTTAGCAGCCATCCGACAATAATCCCCTATTTGAAAGCGACGCATGGAATATACTATGTCAAAATACGAAAAAAGGCGATGTATGAGCCGATTATTAATTCTCAATGAGTTATTTTATTCACTCTGCTCCTTGAATGGAGCCGTCTTCGGCAATACGGTATAATCGAGTGGTGCTAGTTGCTCCTCGTATCGCCAGCGGACTACCAGAAATGGCAACTACTCTTTGACCGACTACTACTTCTCCACGTTCACATAGAATCTTCAAACCCTCTTGCATAGTTTGAGAACCACGCTCAAATTCCTTAACAATTAGACTATCCACTCCTGGAAGAAGTTGAACCCTTCTTGCTGCTCTAACTCTATCTGTCACTGCTGTAATTGGAATTCCAGGCTGATACGCTGAAACCAAACGTGGGGCATTACCATGTTCTGTAGCAACCATGATTCTAATCGCACCTGACATCTTAGCCAGTTCGACTCCAGCATGAGCAACTGCCCTAGTGGCTTTGAAGGTGGCTTGAGCTCCTGGGCGTAGTTCACTTGATGCTAATCCTTGTTCGGTAGCAGTTGCTATTTTGGCCATTGTTTCAACCGCTTGTAATGGATAATCACCTGAAGCGGTTTCCCCTGAAAGCATTACTGCAGTAGCACCATGACGTATTGCTGTAGAAACATCACTAACCTCTGCACGGGTTGGGCGTGGATTAAGAGTCATAGTTTCCAACATCTGAGTTGCTACAATAGCGACCATTCCCCTCTTTATGGCACCATCAACTATTCTTTGTTGAGCCTGAGGTACTTGCTCTAGCGGTATCTCAACACCTAAATCTCCTCTTGCAACCATTACAGCATCTGCTAAATCAAGGATATCGTTGAGGTGCTTAAGGGCTACTGGATGTTCTATTTTAGCAATGACTGGCACGTGTTGACCTGCTGCTGCAATTGCTTCTTTTGCTGGTATCAAATCTTCAGGAGTTCTAACATAACTAACTGCGATATAATCTGCACCTGCCTTTAATGCGTGTGCCAATGCAGCCTTATCCTTAGGGCCGATGGCTGGTAAATCAACAAGAGTTCCTGGCACATTTATTCCTTTACGAGCGCTTACTGGGCCCCCGTCTTCAACAGTACAAACTACAATTCCACCAGCTTTACCGGGAGATGAATCTACTTTCAGTCGAATTAGACCGTCGGCAATTAGAACTGGGTCTTCGGGTTTTAATTCGGCGGACAGCCCATCGTATTGTACTGGTAGTTTTGACTGTGAAGCATCGTCCATTTGATGAACTCCACAGTGAAGTTCAACTTTCTTGCCTCTTTCAAGCAGTAGGGCGCCAGGAAATTCACCAAGTCTAAGTTTTGGACCAGGAAGGTCTGCAAGAATACATGTAGGCTTGCCAATTTCTTTTTCCATTGAACGAATTCGTTCATAAATTGGAGTTTTATGTTCAGGTTCACCATGAGAATAATTGAGACGACAAACATCTACTCCGGCTTTCAATAACGATTTCAATGTTGATTCGTCTTGAGATGCTGGACCAATCGTAGCAACGATTCGGGTTCTTCGCATGTACTATCCTCGAGGCTATCTATCAAAGGGCTTTCTAAATAGAACTCTTAGCAAATCTAACTTCATTTATAGTGTAAAATGATGACCATGGATTCGATTTGAGCGTCCCTAAGCATGTCATTACTAATTTTCATTATCCAATCACCGTCACCATATGTTGATTCGGTATCAGTGAACATATAGGAACTGAGTAGTAGCATTACACAATAATTTTCATCATCGTCACAGTCTCCAGCATCACGGTTTTCATTAGCGGTTTCTGTAGTATTTGTTGCTTCTTCATCTTCTTCATTAAAGGCAAAGATATCTAATGTATTTCCACATTGTGACTCTCCAGCCCAACAATCATCATCAAGTTGAGGATATGTTAGGATTGTCTCGACCTTTCTAATGGTGTTACCTTGGTCTCTATCATAGACTACCGACATATCAAATTCTATTTCCTTAGGAGTGTTTGAAGTTTTCCCATCTATTTGGAAATCTTTCCATTCTCCATAATATGAAACATAAACTTTGATTTTATCTCCATCTATCTCACCTGCACTATTTGTAACTGAAAGATTGACTTCATATTCACCAGGCGCTACATCTTTCCATTCAACGCTCTCCCCTGTTAAATCAGCATCGTTTTCTAAGTTTCCATCACCGTCTGAGTCATATTCCAAGTTGATATCCCAATTCCAAGTTGTGATGTACTCGCTATTGCCACCGGACTCTGAATCAGAACCATCTAATTGTACCGTAGTTGTTTCAGTAACTTCGCGGTCTGATTGTGATTTATCCATTGCACAAATCCAAACCAAGATGTTTTTTGTTTCATCGATTTCATCGTATAGACAATCTTCTTCATCTGCATATTGAGTGATCTCTGCCACAGGAGTGCCAACTGGTGCCTCGCTAACTACGATATCTTTGGTTTGTGAATTACTTACACCACCAGATGCTACAGTCAATGTAACGCTGTAAGTACCCTCAACTTCCCATGAACAATCGGTCTTTTGTCCGGTTTCATCCGCAGCACCATCGCCATCACAATCCCAACTATAGGTTAGAGAACCATCTTGAGGTAGTGAGGCTGATGCGTCTAATTCGACACTATCGCCAGTTCTAATATCGGTTGTTGGTGAATAAGAAAAGACAGCAGTAACAGGTACATTGTCATCGCCCGAATCGCCAGTAATACACCCAGCAAGGCTTGTTGATATCATTATCAAGACCATTAGAATTGGCTTAACATTAGACTTCATGGTAATAGGTGTGCATAACATATGTAAAAAATACTCCCGTTGAATGGGTCAATTTAGAAGGAAAATAGCGAGGTTTGCTTATTTCCAGCAATCAATTCTTTGGCATTCCAACCAAAAGCCTCAGTAATTCTTCCAAGTGCTGCTGCTAATCTTTCTGCGTAAAAACGACCATCATAGCCTGTTATCCCACCGTTTTCTTCGTTTTCCAGCCATGGTTTGACCGTCATTGGACTGACTGAAGCATCGGTCACAACATAGGATACTTTCATTCCTGAAGTGAATCCAAGGCCAAGCGCAATTCTTGCTTTGGCAATCCTTACTTGTGCCATACTATCGGGTTTGGCGTAATTTTTTGTAAAGTCAACTGAGCCATCTTTATTGACACGACCCTTACAAGATTTGGCAAGAATTAGTTCGGTTGCTTCGACTTTGTTGTCTTTGAGTGCTTTGACTCTATCAAGAGCACACTTGACTAATTCATCGCCTTCATCAGCCAAAGCAAAAGTAAATAATTGCTTCATCGTTTTAGTCAAATAAGAGAATGAGTCTGTTCTTTGAGTCTCATATCCACGTATGAGCATCTCTTCATTTGGCCAGACAACTTGGCCGACATAGCGTTTTTTAGCACCATGGCTAAAGAATACTGAGAGGCCTTTTTCATATTCTAAAACCGCTGAATCCTTACTGTACCTTTCGGCAATCTCAAGTCCGAAATCAAGCATGCTTTGTTTGGCTTTATTCCATGCATCAACTTGTTTTTGTGCCTCATCATCGCCTTTTTCAGCTGCGGTGAAGTCCTCTTGCTTTATTGTTGAAGGAGAGCCTTCAGGCACAGGTGAGCGAACAAATATTGAATCTGTATCTGAGTAAACAACATGATGGCCTTCTTGTTCTAATTGAGAAATAATATCCTTGATATTAAATCGCGCCCATGCTGTAATTGAAGAACCAAGGTCGCGGTGAGTGAAACGGTAAAAGCCACTAGCAAATACACCATAGAAGGTATTCATTAGAATTTTAACCGCATATTGCATTGAATCATGAAACATTATTCCAGCCGAATCCTCTTGTTCTTTAGCGACTTTTAGCGATGCTTTGTGAACATCTCTTTGAGACATCAAGTTTTCAAGAAGTGTTGGAACTAAGCCTTTGCGAACACTTTGATGGCGGAATCGTGCTCCTGTTGGCGCTGTATAGACTGGTTCATCTTTTGCAGGTTGGTCAGATTGTACGGGGTCTATTCTTGTTGTATAGCATATATTATTGCCAATCATGATTGAAGGATACATACTTTTGAAATCTAAAACTGCAATCCAAGGATGGAGGCCTGCTGCTACATCGTGAACATATCCGCCGGTGATTTGCCCTTCTTTGGCTTCAGCAGAACCGGTCAAAGGAACTGCTACCATCTCTTTATCTGCCAGTCTAATAATTAG
>Ga0208766_1000498_pt1 | contig 21703 bp, 20 predicted proteins | sample ETN01SmetaG_3_FD_185792 | JGI IMG/M metagenome (GOLD analysis project Ga0208766, IMG submission 185792) | Marine microbial and viral communities from oxygen minimum zone, Eastern Pacific Ocean - ETNP2014F12-01SV263 (SPAdes) (version 2) | ecosystem: Environmental > Aquatic > Marine > Oceanic ... | reverse complement strand
AAGAAGCTTCCTTAAAACCTTTTGATTTTAAATTAGATATAATTCATGAAGATGAGGATTTATTAGTAATCAATAAACCAGCTAGAATAATTATGCATCCTGGTGCTGGAAATTATGATAAAACAATTGTCAATGCTTTAATGCATTATGATAAAAACTCATTATCAACTATTGGTGATGAACTTAGACCAGGTATTGTACATAGAATTGATAAAAATACTTCAGGCTTAGTTGTTATTGCAAAAAATAATGAAACACATGAAAACTTATCAAAACAATTTAGCGATCATACAATCACTAGAGTTTATCAACTTTTAATTTGGGGCAAACTAAGACCTTCATCTGGTAGAATTGACACTTTTATAACTCGTAGTTCAAAGAATAGACAATTAATGGAAGTTAGTCGCTCAAAAGGCAAACAAGCTATAACTAACTATAAAACAATAGAAATTTTTGAAAATGATAAAACACCGACATTAAGTTTAGTGGAATGTAAATTGGAAACTGGAAGAACTCATCAAATTCGTGTTCATATGACGCATATGGGAAATAGCATTGTTGGAGACGATAAATACAAAAAAAAATATAAAAAACTAAAAAATATTGATATCGGATTAGAAAGTTTAATTTCTAAATTAAATAGACAATTTTTACATGCAAAAACTCTAGGTTTTGTTCATCCAAAAACTAATGAGGAAATGATTTTTTCCTCAATTTTGCCTCAAGAACTGAATAATTTATTAAAAATGCTTAGAAATACTGGCGAATAAAACATTGAAAATTTAATATAGTTAATTAAATAAATACAGCTATGAACGCAACATTTAACAATAATGTACCCGCACTTTCAAATGAAGGTGGTCTATCTGCATATCTAGAACAAATAAAAAAATTTCCAATGCTTGCTGCAGAAGAAGAATATATGTTGGCAAAAAATTGGAAAACTACAGGAAATATCAAAGCAGCTGAAAAATTAGTTACGAGTCATTTAAGATTAGTAGCTAAAATTGCAATGGGCTACAAAGGTTATGGGCTACCTGTAAATGAAATGATATCTGAAGGAAATGTTGGTCTTATGCAAGCAGTTAAAAAGTTTGAACCAGAAAAAGGATTTAGATTAGCAACATATGCAATGTGGTGGATTAAAGCTTCTATCCAAGAGTATATCCTAAGATCTTGGAGCTTAGTTAAGATAGGAACAACTACTGCTCAAAAAAAATTATTTTTTAATCTTAAAAAAATAAAAAATCAAATAGCACCCCAAACAGAAGGTGATTTAAGAGACGAGCATGTTAATGAAATAGCTAATAAATTAGATGTAAGTAAAGATGAAGTTGTTTCAATGAATAGAAGACTCTCTGGTAAGGAGTTTTCATTAAATGCTCAAGTTGGTGAAAATGGAGATGAATGGCAAGATTGGTTGGTTGACAAAGAACTAGATCATGATCTCAAGTTTGCTCATCAAGAAGAAATGGAACAAAGAAAAGATTTATTAAAAAATTCAATCAAAGTTTTAAATGAAAGAGAAAAAGAAATTTTATACTCTAGAAGATTGAATGACAATCCAACAACTTTAGAAGATTTAAGTAAAAAACATAAAATTAGTAGAGAAAGAGTAAGACAAATTGAAAATAAAGCATTTGAGAAATTGCAAAAACAAATGCTGCTTATGGCAAAATCTAAAAATTTGTTACCTGCTAATTAGACATCAAAAGGATTTTCAACTAAAATAGTATCATCTCTTTCAGGACTGGTGGATACACTAGAAACTTTTGCTCTTATAAAATCTTCTACTGCATAAATATATTTTTTTGCATTTTCAGGTAAATCATTCATATCTTTGATCCCATTAGTAGATGTTTTCCATCCGGGAAAGGTTTTGTAAATTGGTTTTATTTTTAACTGATCTTCAACTACAGCTGGTAAATAATCTATTTTTTTTCCATCAAGTTCGTACTCAACACACATTTTAATTTCTTCTAATTCATCAAGAACATCAAGTTTAGTAAGCGCAATACCATCTATACCTGAAATTTTTATAGTCTGCCTAACCAATACACCATCAAACCATCCACATCTTCTTTTTCTACTCGTCACTGTACCAAACTCTTTTCCTCGAGTACCTAATAATTCTCCAATGTCATCTGTTAATTCTGTTGGGAAAGGACCTTCGCCAACTCTTGTTGTGTAGGCTTTTGTTATTCCCAAAACATAATTAATTGAATTTGGTCCACATCCTGTACCTGTTGCAGCACTTGATGCAACAGTGTTAGAAGATGTTACATAAGGGTAAGTGCCATGATCAACATCTAATAAAATTCCCTGAGCACCTTCAAATAAAATTTTCTTTTTTTGTTTTTTGAACTCATCAATTTTTAGCCAAACTGGTTGAGAAAACTTCAATATTTGAGGTGCAATTTTTAATAAATCTGATTTGAGTTGTTCTTTTTCAAAAATTTTTTTTCCTAGGCCTTTTCTAATTGCATTGTGATGAACTAAAACAGACTCTAATCTTTGATCTAAATTTTTTTCAGATCTAAGATCCATTACTCTAATTGATCTTCTTCCAACCTTGTCCTCGTATGCGGGACCAATTCCTCTTCTAGTTGTTCCAATTTTACTTTTGCCTGCGGCATCCTCTCTAATTTCATCCATTTCTCTATGAAATGGTAAAATTAAATTTGCAGCCTCAGAAATAATAAAATTATTGGTGTTTACATCTACACCTTTAGATTTTATTTCTTCAATTTCTTCTAGTAGTGCCCATGGATCAACAACAACTCCATTTCCAATAATTGAAATTTTATTTTTTCGTACAATTCCAGATGGTAATAATCTTAATTTATAAGTCACTCCATCAATTACTAATGTATGACCTGCATTGTGTCCTCCTTGAAATCTAATTACTACGTCTGCTTGTTCTGAAAGCCAATCAACAATTTTACCTTTTCCTTCATCGCCCCATTGAGACCCAACTACAACTATATTTTTCATTATCTAAATTTTCTCTCTATATTAATTGTATGAAGATGATTGATTGGACCATGACCTTTACCATATTTGGGATTAGTACTAATGCCAGAACTTACATATTTAATACCAAGCTCACAAGATTTCTTTATAGGTTTTCCACATGATAAAAATGTAGTTATTGCACTAGATAAAGTGCAGCCCGTTCCATGGGTATTTTTTGTTTTATACCTTTTGCTGTTAAAAATTTTAATATCAGATTTTGAAACGAATATATCTTGGACTATTTTTGACGATAAGTGACCTCCTTTAATTAATACATTATTTGCACCAATTTCTATTAATTTATGGGCAGCAAAAATCATATCCTCTTTACATTTGATATTAATATTAGTTAATATTTCAGCTTCTGGAATATTAGGAGTGATCAATGTTGTTCTTTTTATTAATTTATCTTTCAATAATTTAATTGCTTTATCATCTATTAATTTAGCTCCTCCTTTTGCAACCATTACAGGATCAAGAACTATTTTTTTTACTTTGATAATCTTTAGAGAATTAATAACAGAATTAATTACTTTAGCTGAATGCAACATTCCAATCTTAATTGCATCAGGGTTAATATCTTTAGCAGTAAATAAAATTTGATTTGAAATTTCTTTTGGTGGAATTGCAAAAATTGATTTAACTCCAATTGTGTTTTGAGCTGTAATAGCAGTAATTGCTGTCATTGCATAAGAGCCAAGTGCTGTAATAGTTTTGATGTCAGCCTGAATTCCTGCTCCACCTGATGAATCAGATCCTGCAACAATTAATACTTTAGAATTGGGCTTCAATTTATTTTTCTTAAAATAATATTTATACACTTGTCTAAAAGTTGTTTGTTTTCACTCTCACCCATAACTCTTATTTTTGACTCTGTACCTGACTCTCTAACTAATATTCTTCCATGACCTTTCATTAATTTCTCTGCTGTTTTTATAGATTTTTTTATTTCTAAATTTTTTATTATAGATTTATCTTTCACAGCAATATTCTCTAAAATTTGAGGAGTTTTATTAAACTTATTGAAAAAAGAACTAGCTTTTCTTCCTTTTCTTATCGCAAATAAGGCTTCTAACGCAACTAATAACCCATCTCCAGTTGTTGCAAATTTTCCTAAAATAATATGTCCAGATTGTTCACCACCTAGATTAAAATTATTTTTTTGCATTTTTTCTTTTACATATCTGTCTCCAACATTTGCTCTTATAAATTTTATCTTTTCATATTCAAAAAACTTTTCCATGCCATAATTTGACATCAAAGTGCCGACTACACCTCCTTTTAGCATTCTTTTATTCTTCCATCTTGTGGCTATGGCTGCAATTATTTGATCCCCATCAATTATATTTCCTAATTCATCACTCATGATAATTCTATCAGCATCACCATCTAAAGAAATGCCAAGGTGAGCTTTATTTTTTTTTACAGCAAATTTAATTTTATTTGGATATGTCGAGCCACATTTGTGATTAATATTCATGCCATTTGGTTTTACACCAATTGCTATTACTTTTGCTCCCAAAGATTTTAATAGTTCTGGGCCCGCTTTGTAGCCAGCACCATTTGCGCAATCTATTACTATTCTTAATCCTCTTAAATTAAATTCTTTTGGAAAATTTTTTTTTAAAATTTTTAGGTATTCTTTTGTTCCATTTTCCAACCTTTGTACTCTACCTAATTTTTCTGGTCTTGAGAGATTTTTTATAATTTTTTTATCAATTAAATTTTCTATTTTTTTTTCAATTTTATCAGAAAGCTTCATGCCATCTGGACCAAATAATTTTAAACCATTATCATGGTGTGGATTATGAGAAGCAGTTATCATTATGCCCATATTAGCTTTCATTGCTTTTGTTAACATGGCTAAACCATTTGTGGGTAAGGGTCCAAGTGTGTAAACATGCATTCCAGCTGATGTCAGTCCTGAAACAAGTGCTGGCTCTAAAGTATAGCCTGAAAGTCTTGTATCTTTAGCTATTATTGCAATTTGTTTTCTTTTTTTTTGTGATTTAAAATATGTTCCTGATGCTAGGCCAAACTTAAAAAACATATCACCATTAATATGTTTGCTATTAATAGCACCTCGTATTCCATCGGTTCCAAAATATTTTTTTGTCATTAATTTTTTATTATTTCTTTAAAGACTTTTACACCCTGAAGCAATTCATTTACATCATGAATTCTTAAAATTTGCACACCTTGCATCATTAAATAAATTGAAGATGCAACTGTTCCTCCAATTCTACTATTAGTATCATTTTTTCCTACTATTTCTTTTATAAATCTTTTTCTCGAATTACCTACAAGTATAGGAAAACCTAGTGAGTGAAAAATAGAAATATTACTAATAAGATTCATATTGTGTTTCAAATTTTTTCCAAAACCTATGCCTGGGTCAATAATAATATTATTGTGTTTTATGCCAATTGTTTTTAAAAATTTTATTTTATGTTCAAAAAAGTCATAGATATCTAATAATTCATTTTTATACCGTGGATTATTTTGCATTTTTTCAGGTGTTCCTTGTGAATGCTGTATAATAAAAGGAATCCTGTGTTTTTTTAAAACATTAATAGTTTCAGAATCATAATTCAATCCAGATACATCATTAATAATTTTAACACCATGCTTAATTCCTTTTTTCATAACTTCTGATTTTCTGGTATCTAATGAAATTGGAATTTTTTTACTTATTAATTTAATTAGTCTTTTTATTCTTTTCCATTCTATTTTATAATTTATTGTTTTTGATCCAGGTCGAGTAGACTCTCCACCTATATCAATAATATTTGCGCCTGAGTTAAACATTTCAAATGCATGTTTTAGTCCTTTATTATTTTTATCAAATTTTCCTCCATCAGAAAAACTATCTGGAGTGAGATTTAATACTCCCATTATATTTGGAATTTTTAAAAAATTTAAATTTGAAAAATTTTTTTTTTTCAATTTTACTCTTTTTAAATCAAGTTTGATTTGTTCTTTTAATGATTTAGTTAAACTATCTATTTTATTTATAGAAATTTTTTTTTTTGAAGTTCTTGATATTATTTCAATATGATCAAATGAAATTTTTTTATTACCATTAAGTGGAATTGTCTTTTTGTTATTTACTAATAACTTTGACTCATTACCATAGTAGAAATTACACGCTCTAGTGTAATATCTTCTCATTTCTTTTTGTTAATGAACTATTTTTGGTTTTAAACCCATGGCACCTAAAGCTGAGCTTTGGTCGTCACTTTCTTCTGGTTTTTCAACCCCTTTATCTTTTGGATATAAATTTTTATTAATTATGTTTTCAATTTCTTCTCCCGTTAAAGTCTCATAAGTAATCAGAGCTTTAGCAATTTTGTGTAGGTCATCAATTTTTTCAGTTAATATTTTTGTAGCCTGGTTATACCCTTCATCAACTAGTTTTCTAATTTCTTTGTCTATTTTTTGAGCTACTTCCTCCGAAACTGATTGTGTTTGAGTAACAGATCTTCCTAAAAATACTTCTTCCTGGTTTTCACCATATTCTATAGGCCCCATTTCTTCACTCATTCCATACTTTGTTACCATGGCTCTAGCAAGTTGTGTCGCTTGGTTAATATCTGATCCACTTCCACCACCAGCACCTGTAGATATATTGTCTTTTCCAAAAATTAATTCTTCTGCTACCCTACCACCAAAACATACAGCCATTCTAGCTTTAAGATATTTTATTGAATATCCATGTTTATCTCTTTCTGGTAAATTCATAACCATCCCAAGAGCTCTACCTCTTGGAATTATTGTTGCTTTATGAATTGGATCATAACTTGGCATATTAAATGACACCAAAGCATGTCCTCCCTCATGATATGCTGTTAATTTTTTTTCATCTTCTGTCATTACCATTGAGCGTCTTTCGGATCCCATCATTACTTTATCTTTAGCTTCTTCAAATTCAATTAAAGTCACAATTCTTTTATTTTTTCTTGCAGCCAATAAAGCTGACTCATTAACTAGATTAGCTAAATCTGCACCTGAAAAACCAGGAGTTCCTCTCGCTATAGTTCTTAAATTTACATCTGGCGCCATCTTAATTTTTTTAACATGAACTTTTAAGATTTTTTCTCTTCCAATAATATCTGGATTTGAAACAACCACCTGTCTATCAAATCTACCAGGTCTTAATAAAGCTGGATCAAGCACGTCAGGTCTGTTAGTTGCTGCAATTATAATAACTCCTTCATTAGTATCAAATCCATCCATTTCTACTAACAATTGGTTTAAAGTTTGTTCTCTTTCATCGTTTCCACCACCTAAACCAGCGCCTCTACTTCTACCAACAGCATCTATTTCGTCTATAAAAATTATACATGGTGAATTTTTTTTACCTTGCTCAAACATATCTCTTACTCTTGAAGCGCCAACTCCAACAAACATTTCTACAAAATCTGAGCCTGAAATTGTAAAAAAAGGTACATCGGCTTCTCCAGCAATTGCTCTTGCTAATAATGTTTTTCCAGTTCCTGGGGGTCCTACCAATAGTGCTCCTCGCGGAATTTTACCACCTAATCGGCTAAATTTTTTTGGATCTTTTAAAAATTCTACAATTTCTTCTACCTCTTCCTTAGCTTCCTCAATTCCAGCAACATCATTAAATGTAACTTTTCCTTTAAGCTCATTCATCATTTTAGCTTTAGATTTTCCAAATCCCATCGCACCACCTTTGCCACCTTGCATTTGTCTCATAAAGAAAATCCATACGGCTATAAGTAGCAACATTGGAAACCAAGATAAAAGAACACCAAACAATGAAGGCATTTTTTCTTCTAATGGCGAAGCAGAAATACTTACTCCTTTGTCTGATAATTTTTCAATTAAATTTGGGTCATTAGGAGAATAAGTAGTAAATGAATTACCATTTGAAAATACTCCTTTTATATTGTTTCCTTGAATCTCAACTTTTAAAACTTCTCCGTTTTCTACAGAGGTCAAAAATTCTGAGAAAATGATTTGATTACCACCTCTTATATTTGACTGAGGATTTTTAAACATATTGTAAAGACCTATAGTCAGAAAGACGATGATACCCCACATTGCTAGATTTTTTAAATTCATAACTATAAGATAAGAATTATTGTGAGTTTAACAAGTGACAAAATATCATTAAATAAATGAATTTTATTACTCTTTAGACAAAATTACTGTTTCATTTACCTTTTTAATTATACAGCCACCTAAAGTCACTTTGAATGAAGATTTGGATTTTATTAAGTGGATAATTTTATCAATTTTTTTTCCTCTGACTGAATAATATTTTTTTCCTACAATTTTTATTACTTCGGCCAATGATCTAAATACAACTTCATTAGATTGAGAAAAAAAATTTTCTTTTAAGATAGCATTTTGTTTTTTTTTCAAAATTGTTACATTTTCCTCTAAATTTTTTTTTGTATAAAATTTAATATTTTCGTTAGCAAATTTTAAATTTTTAATTGTTAAAAAAAACTTTTTTCTATCAAATCCTTCTAAATTTAATTGCTTTAAAAAATTTCTTATTTTTACTCTTTTAAATTTATCATCTTCATTTGATGGATCTTTGATATATGACCCAAAAGTATAATTACTAATATAAATCAAATCTTTTTTGTCTATTTTGATTAAGGGTCTAATCAGATTAATTTGATTTTTCTGTGTTTCTCTATCTAGCGAAATTAATCCTTGTAGGCCACTTCCTCTTAAAATTCTTATAAAAAAATTTTCAAATAAATCATCTAAATGATGACCGAGCAGAATATTTTGTATTCTGTATTTTTTTGCTATATCAGTTAATAGCTTATACCTTTTGTCTCTAGCAATAGATTGAATATTTTTTCTAGGCTTTAATCCTCTCCATGTTAAAATATTTAATTTTATAGAAAAATTTTTTAATTTTTTTTGAACATATTCAGCTTCTGATGTTGAATTTTTTCTTAATTTGTGATCGACAATAAAATATTTTACATTAATAGATTTTTTGATTGAATAAATCTTTGCTAAAAAAGACAATGCAAGGCTATCCGGGCCACCCGAAACAGCTACAATAAAATTTTTTTTAATATCTAAGTCACCTTCAAATTTTTTATAAATTTTAAGAATTCGTCTATCTTTTAATTTGCTTAATAAAAAATTATGAGTCTTCTTTGATACATTCAAATTTTTTGGACTCATATTTTGCTTTTTGAATTACTGATTGGTTTGCCTTAGGATATTGTAACTCTACTCCATTTATCATTTTACAACCTTGATCTTTTTCTCCAATCTGAACCATTGATACACCAAGTTTTAATAGATTTATAGGAGCCTTATTACCTTTTGGATACTTTTGATAACCTTCTAAATAAGCTGATGCAGCATCAGTATAAAGCTGTCTTATTCTAAATGTTTCAGCATACCAATACTGAGCACTACCTGCTAATTCATGTTCGCCATGAGATAAAACAAATTCTCTAAAAGCTCTTTCAGCAGTACTATAATCGCCAACTTTTAAAAAACTTGTTGCAAACTCATATTTTTTTTTTGGAGTTAAGTCTTGTGGTAATAATTTTTCTTCTGCTTGAAAAGTTTCAGTCACAACAGATGCGGTAGTATCCACCGATTGAATTTGTTGAGATGTTTTAGATGTCTCGGTATCTTTATATGAAATTGAACCAAGATCTTGTGGTTGAGAGCTTCCGGGTAATATTTCATTTTTTGAATCTGTTTTTGGTTTTGAGGTTAATTGCGTTGTAATTTCACCAGAACGTATTGCAGATTCTATATCTTGAAATCGTATCTGATTATCAGCTTGAATTTTTGATAACCTGTTAGATAATTTATCTAGTTTAAAATTAATTTCTTCAAATTTATTTGTTAATTGTCTAAATTGATCCTCAACCTCAGATAATTTCAACAAATGCCTTGTGAGCACATCCTCAGAGTTAGTGTCTAGCTCAATATTTGAATTTTCATTAGATGATGTAATGGTTTTGATTGACCCAGAATAAACTGCTCTTTCAAGAGTTTTAAGGTCATTCTTAATAATTTCCAAAGTTTCATAAATATTATGATTATCTGCAAAAGAATTATTAAAAAAACTTAAATTTAATAAAATTAATAATATTATTTTAGATATAAATCTCATTGATAGTTTGATTTATGATTATAAAAATGGCAAAAAAAAGACCCTAAAACTTTTATGCTTTAAGGTCTTTAAATTTAAAATTTTAATTTGCTTTAACAGTTACAGATCTTCTGTTTTTTGACCAAGCTAATGGGGTTGAACCGGCATCTACTGGTCTCTCTTTTCCATAACTTAATACAGATATTCTGTCAGAAGAAATTCCATAAGTCATTAAATAATCTTTAGCTGAGTTGGCTCTTCTTTCTCCAAGCGCTAAGTTATATTCTCTTGTTCCTCTTTCGTCAGCATGACCTTCTAGAACAACATTGATGCTAGAGTTTTTTCTTAACCAAGCAGCTTGCGCTCTTAGTGTCTCTCTTGAAGCTGTAGTTAGGATAGATTCATTTGTTGCAAAGAAAACTCTATCTGGAACACCATCCGCTAAATAATTAACTGAATCTGTGCCTGTATACACATCACCTTGTATCTGTCCTTTAATAGCATCAGTCGACGAAACTTCTTTTTTTGTAGCACAAGCAGTTAACACTAGACATGCTGCTAATATTAAAAGTGTGTTTTTGTAAATTTTGCTTAATATCATTAAATTGCTCCTTGCTGCTAATTTCAAATTCTTACTTTTTCACAACTAATTAGAGGTTTCAAGTTAAAAAATCAAGTTATTTTCATCTAATTGCTTAATAAAGATGACCATGATGGGTCGGAGGCATCAGTCTGAGTTTCTACTAAACGCTCATTATAACCAGTTAAATCTATGGACCATAGCTTAGCAGAAAACCCTTCGCCTTTTGCGTTAGTCTTTGTTTCCCTATAAAAAATTAAAACTCTGCCATTTGGAGACCAAGATGGTGCTTCCTGATAGTAATTTTCAGTCAGCAATCTTTCACCCTTACCATCTGTTCTCATAACTCCAATATAAAATTTTCCTTTATGTAATTTAGTAAAGGCTATCAAATCTCCTCTAGGTGACCAAACAGGTGTTCCATAAATACCATTTCCAAATGAAATTCTTTTAACATTGCTTCCATCACTTTTCATAATATAAATTTGCTGATATCCACTTCTGTCAGAATTAAAAGCTATAAACTTTCCATTTGGAGAATAGGATGGCGAAGTGTCAATCGAAGGATGATTTGTAATTCTTTCAACTAATCTATTTTCTAAATCCATTGTATATATGTCTGATTTTCCATCATTAGCAAAACTCATTATTATTTTTTTACCATCAGGAGAAAACCTTGGTGCAAAAGTCATCCCAGGAAAATCGCCAACAACTTCTTGAGTTCCTGTTTCAATATCTAAAAGATATACTCTTGGTAAATTTTTAAAGTACGACAAATATGTAACCATTTGACTTGTAGGATTAAATCTAGGAGTTAATACAAGTTCATTTCCAAGTGTCAGAAATTTATTATTTGCACCATCTTGATCCATAATAGCCAATCTTTTTTTTCTTTGTGTTTTTGGACCCTCTTCAGCAACATAAATTATTCTTGTATCAAAATATCCTTTTTCCCCAGTTAATCTCTCGTAAACTTTATCAGATATAATGTGTCCTACTCTTCTCCAATTACTAGGTACCGTAGTAAATGCTAATGCCATCATCTCTTTAGCTGCTAAAATATCCCATAACCTAAATTCAACCCTTAATTTTTCATCAACATATGTTACTTTTCCAGTAATAAGTGCTTGAGCTTTAATTAAATTCCAATCCTCAAATCTAGGTTTTAAATTTGCAATATCTGGTGCTTGTAAAAAAGCATCTTTACTTAATGGATTAAACAGACCAGATATTCTTAAATTATTTTCAACTATATTTGAAATTTCAGATCCAATATTTTGTTTTTTAAGAATTTTTTCAAAATTTTTTCTAGATTGCTCATCAATTGATAATGGTGAAACTGCTAATGGTAGTGGATTTAAATTTCCTCTAGTAATATCTACTTCAATCAAAGCAAAAGCTTTAATTGGAATTACAATCATTAAAAATAAAATTATAAAATTTTTTTTCATTTTTTATTTTAACCCTCTAACATCTCTCTTGCATCAAAATTTAATTGTAATTCTTTCCATCTTTCATAGCCTGTTGTTGGAACTCTTAAAGGTTGACATAATTTTACAGCTCTTAAGGCACTTTCAGCTAATACTTTATAGAATCCCTGACCTGGTTTGTTCATTCTTGCATGATCTAAAATTTCTGTTTTTACAACTGAGCCATCTGGCTCAAGCAATAGTTTAATTCTTACTAATAAATCTTCATTATAAGGTAACCCAAGAGGAATGCTCCAACATCCAAAAATTTGAGCTTTTAAAGCATCCTCTTCACTTACAGTTAATCCTGTGGTTTTAATGCTTCTATCTTGATCTTGAGTAATATCGTTATTTTTTTTAATCACTTCTGCGCTATCAACTTTTGCTTTATCAATTAGTTTTGCGATATTATCCAAGTCAACAAATTCTTTTTTTTCAAACTCTGAAACTTGTTTTACCTCTTCATCTAATTTGTCAGGGTTTTGCTTGTTTTCTTTTTTTGTCTCAATTTTCTTAACTGTTTTATCTGGTAATGGAACTGCTTCAGGAGTTTGATTATCAATTTTTTGTTTTTTTTCATCTAATGAAACAACAGTTTTGGTTTTTGTTTTTTTAACTTTTTTTGGTGGTGCTTGTTCTGATACTAATTTTTTTTCTTTTTCCTTTAATTTTTTTTTCTTTTTTTTTTCAATTATTTTTTTTGCTTTAGGTGCAAACGGTATATTTGTTTTTTCTGCGATCTGTATAAGTTCAACTGAAACTATTGGTGGAATATCAAATGGTTTTTTTGTTAAAAAAGGTAAACTCATAGCTGTGATAAAAATTAAAGCTCCATGTAAAACAGAAGAAATGATCAAACTTCTATTCACTTAAATTACCTTTGCTTTAATGGTTCTGATATTAGTGCCACCTTTGTGAAGCCGGAACCTGATAATAAGCCCATTATTTCAAGCACTCTTCCATAATTAATAGTTTTATCGCCACGAACATAAATTCTTGTGTCTGTTCTATTCTTTGAAACTGCCAAAACTTTTGCAATTATGCTATCAAATTCAACTTTTGCCTCTTGAATGAATATCTCACCTTTTGAGTTAATAGATAAAGTAAGTGGTTCTGTCTCTTCGGGAAGTGAGTCCGCAGAACTTTCTGGTAAATCTACTTGTACTCCAACAGTTAATAATGGGGCTGTGACCATAAAAATGATGAGAAGGACCAGCATTACATCTACGAATGGAGTCACGTTAATTTCACTCATAGGTTCTTTTGATGAACGATTTAATTTAAATGCCATTTAAATTATTGTTAGAAATCTTTTTGAAAAATTTTCTAATTTTTGAGAATATTTTTGTGAGTCAGTATTAAATTTGTTATAAGCAACTACAGCAGGGATTGCAGCCAACAATCCTAACGCAGTAGCAAAAAGTGCTTCTGCTATCCCTGGAGCTACAATTGCCAAACTTGTATTTCTTGAAATTGCAATAGATTGAAATGAATTCATTATTCCCCACACTGTACCAAATAAACCAATAAAAGGAGCTGTAGATCCTACTGTTGCCAAAAAAGTAAAACCTTTATCAATTTTAGACATCTGTTTTTCAATTCCAACTTCTAGAAAAGTAGTCATTCTCTCACTTAAATTATTTTTATTTTTTTTTTTAAGTAAACTTTCCATGGCATCTTGAAAAACTACTGCCATAGGGTCATCAACTTTAGTTGGTAAACTATTATAAAATGTTTCTGCTGATTTAGAGTTCCAAAATTTTTCCTCAAACTCTTCTGATGATTTATTTATTTTTTTAAATAATCTAATTTTTTCTATTATTACCGCCCATGAATAAATCGAGCAAACTATCAAAATAATCATTACTGATTTAACAACTATATCAGCCCTTAAAAATAGACTCATTAAAGAAAAATCAGTATTAGCACCTAATCCTACTGCCTGTGATGCGATATCAGCTTCCATATTTAACTCTTCACACTTAAATGTGTCATGAATTTGTCTTAATATTTTTATCTATTCTTCAATTTTGTAAGTTTCATAATAAAAACTTGCTATCAATATAGCATCAGCTTTATTAGAGTCTTTTTTTCTTGATAAATGACTTGAAAAATAGGGGAAAATCTCAATTGCTCTTGTTCTACTAGCATCTTTTTCTGAATTTATAAGATTAAAATACTTTTTCCATTTTGCAGGTCTTACAAAGTGCATTGGTAATTGCATTGCAGAACATATTCCCTTCAAAATTCCATATGATTGACCAAAGTTAAACATACTGGTTACACCTTGGCCAGGCATAGCTGATACTTGTTCTATTACTACTTTTATATTCTTTTTATCTAACTTTTTAATTCTTTCTGAAATTTCATTAAAAATTTGAGAGCCATTGACTTGTTTTTTATTTTTTTTACCTTCCGTCATTGTTGGCATTTCTACTACATCAATAATTGCTCCATCTTGGAAAAAGCAAATTGATCCTGAAATACCTGGGTCAATTCCAATTATAAGCATTAATTATTACTAAAATTTGCATTTGAAAAAACATTTTGCACATCATCATCGTCTTCCAATGTTTCTAGAAATTCAATCACACTTTCTTGTTTATCTTTTTCAACATCGGAATTATTTAGCGCAATCCACTCTATCTCAGTTGAAATAAAATTTGCAACAACTGTTTCTAATTTTTTCTTTACATTGTAAATATCGCTTATTGGACATTGGATTTCGTGAAATTCATCATGAGAAATACATTCATCAGCTCCTGAATCAATTGAAAGCTCAAAAATTTTTTCATCAGAAATTTCTTTTTTATCAATTTTAATAATACCTAATTGATTGAAATTATGTGAAGCCGATCCTTGTGTGCCTAAACTTCCACCACTTTTTTGAAATATAGTTCTAATATTTGATGCAGTTCTATTTTTATTGTCTGTTAAAGTTTCTACAATTACTGCAATTTTATCTGGGCCAAATCCTTCATATCTAAGGTTTTCGAAATTAACACCTGATGCTGCTGAAGATTTATCAATTGCTCTTTCAATATTGTCTTTTGGCATATTGGCAGATCTTGCGGCTTGAATTGCAGACCTTAATCTTGGATTCATTGCTGGATCTTTATCACCAAGTTTTGCAGCTACACTTATCTCTTTAGATAATTTTGAGAAAATTTTAGATCTTTGCTTATCTGCTTTTCCCTTTGAATGCTTAATACTCGCCCACTTTGAATGACCTGACATAATTTTTTCTAAGTATTTTTTAACTGACCTCCACAAATATAACTTTCAATGTTATTTGCTAATCCAGTTTCTATATTACAATCAACAATTACACCACACAAAGTAGCATCACCTATAGCTGGAAAATGTTTAATTGAATTTTTTTTTAAAAATCTATTCAATGAATTCTCAGCATTCATACCAATAACAGAATTATAATCTCCACACATTCCAGCATCTGTTTGATACCCTGTGCCACCATTTAATATTCTTGCATCGTTAGTCGGTATGTGAGTGTGTGTTCCTACAACTAATGAGGCTTTACCATCAAAAAAATGACCTATTGCATTTTTTTCACTTGTTATTTCACCATGAAAATCAACTACGAGCAAATCATAATCTTGTTTTAACTTATACTGTTTCATGAATTTTTCTGAAACCTCAAAAACGTCATCACATTTTTTCATGAAGACATTTCCCATTAAGTTTAATACTCCAATTTTAATATTGTCTTTAGTATCATAAATATTGAAGCCCTTACCTGGCGCTGGTTCAAAAAGATTTTTTGGACGTAATAATTTGTCCTCTTTATCAATGAATTCCATTATTTCTTTTTGGTCCCACACATGGTTACCTGTAGTAATAACGTCAACTCCACAATTAAAAAAATCCTTACATATTTCTTTAGTTAAACCCACACCTTGGATTGCTGCATTTTCACCATTAACAATGACAAAATCTATTTTTTTTGATTTAATTTCACTTAAAAGATTATTCATTAATTTTGAACAACCTGCAATTCCAACAACATCACCTAGAAATAATATTCTCATTTTAAAATTTCTTTTTCTGTAATTATAAAATCTAATTTTTTATCATATTGATTTAAGGGTATATTATTAATTTTTTGAAATGAAAATGCCAAACCAATTTTAATAACCTTTTTAATTTTTTCAATTTTTTCAATGTAACGATCATAAAAACCTCCGCCATAACCCAATCTATTTAAATCATGATCAAAACCAACCAGTGGAACTAATAAAATATCTGGATAAAATATTTTTGAAGAAATAGGTTCTGGTATACCAAATTTATTTATTATTAGTGGATCATTATTTGACCACTTAAAAAAATCCATTTGATTATTTTTTTTTATTACTGGTAATGATATTTTAAAATTTTTTTTTTCTAATAAATTTAAAATTTCCAAGTCATCTATTTCATAATTAGAAGGATAATATCCGCCAAGATTATTAGTATTATTCGTATTTATTTTTAAAAAAGAAAAAAAATTATTTGTATTAATTTTAAGATTTTTATTAAAATTATTTTTTCTGATTTTTAAAATTTTTTTTCTAATTTGAGATTTATTCACAAAAATTTATTGTGAGATATTTTCTAATTTAGCTTTTTCAACAAAATTAGATATCTCATCTGCAGCCTCATCAATTAATTGTTCATATTTTTTTTGATTAGCCTCAATTTCGTTTTTAAAATTTAAATGATTAGTGTTTAATTCATTAATCTCTTCGTTTTTTTTATCTCTATAGTCATAAATAAGTGATTTTAATTCTCTAAATTTACTGGAAAGATCTTTTAATTCATCTTTCTTTTGTTCAACCTTTTTTTTGGTCTCGTAATACTCATCCATAATTTTAACAGCCGTAATTAAAAGCAATTTATTTTCGCCTAAATTTCCAAGATTGTTTTTTAAATCATTAAACTTTTGATTAATATGAATTAGCAATTCTTCAAGATGCTCTTCTTGACCATCCTCACATGACAATAAAAACTCTTTGTTATTAAATTTAATACTTACATTTGCCATTTATCTATTTCTTCCAACAAAGTATCTGTTTCCTGATTTAATTCATCAATTTTATCAGAGAACTCTGTTTGTTTTTTTTCTTCTAACTTTTCTTTATTTTTAATTTCATCAAGTTTTTTTGTTAAATTTGTGTGTTCCTCTAATAGGGATTTATATTTATCCTCTAATTGAGATTTTTCAATTTCTAATTGAGTTTTTTGAGAACTCAAATTATCAATATTATTTTTTAAATCAGGGTTACTAAGATCTAAATTTTTTAACTCTAAAAGAACTTCGTTTAATTTTTTTTCTTTTTCGATTATAGAATTCATATATATATGTTTATATTATTAAATAGATTCTTCTTAGTCTAGTCAGGATAATTTTGAGCAAACTACACAATGATTTGGCAAATTGCATCAGATTTCTTTCAATTGATGCTGTACAGAAAGCTAATTCAGGTCACCCTGGAATGCCAATGGGCATGGCAGATGTTGCAACTGTTCTTTTTAAGAATTTTTTAAGATTTAATCCAGATAATCCAAATTGGCTAAACAGAGATAGATTTGTTTTATCAGCTGGTCATGGATCAATGTTACTTTACTCTTTATTATACTTGACTGGATATAAAAGTATTTCACTTAATAGTATAAAAAAGTTTAGACAACTTAATTCGATTTGTGCAGGCCATCCAGAGTATCATCCCAAAACTGGAATTGAGACTACAACTGGTCCACTTGGTCAAGGAATTGCAAATGCAGTTGGCTTTGCAATTGCTGAAGAAATTTTGAAAAAAAAAATAGGTAAAGAAATCATAAATCATAAAACCTATGTTCTAGCTGGAGATGGATGTTTAATGGAGGGAATAAGTCATGAAGCAATGAGTTTAGCGGGACATTTAAAACTTAGAAATTTAGTAATGCTTTTTGATAACAATTCAATATCAATTGATGGACCAACTAATTTAGCGGTTTCAGATAACTTTAAGAAAAGATTTGAAAGTTATGGCTGGGAATATATTCTTATCGATGGTCATAATGAAAAAGAAATTTTTAGAGCTTTAAAAAAAGTTCAAAATGCAAAAAAACCAACGGTTATTTCCTGCAAAACTAAAATTGGTTATGGTTCTCCAAATAAATCAGGCAAATCATCATCTCATGGAAGTCCTTTAGGTTTAGATGAAATTAAACTAGTAAGAAATACACTAAATTGGAACCATAAACCTTTTGAGATTCCAAATAAAATTTTAAATGAGTGGAAAAAAATTGGTAAAAAAGGACAAAAAATTGAGAGTAATTGGAACAAAATTTATAAAAAGAAAAAAGTAATAATAAATAATTTACTAAAAAATAATTTTACAAAAATTTTAAAAACTGAAAAACAAAAAGCAATTAAAGAATTAAAAAGTTTAGCCACAAGAAAATCCTCAGAGCTTACCTTAAATGCATTAACTAGCGTTGGTAATAATTTAATTGGAGGCTCTGCAGATTTAGCAGGATCAAATAACACTAAAACTAAACATCATAAAATAGTTAAGCCTGGTGATTTTAATGGTAATTACATTCACTATGGTGTTAGAGAGCATGCAATGAGTGGAATAATGAATGGGCTTGCTCTTCATAGTAGCTTTATTCCTTATGGTGGAACATTTTTAATATTTTCAGATTATTGCAAACCATCAATAAGATTATCGGCATTAATGGAGCAAAGAGTTATTTATGTCATGACACACGACTCTATTGGTCTTGGAGAAGATGGTCCAACTCATCAACCAATAGAACAGTTGTCAGGTTTGCGATCTATTCCAAATCTAAATATTTTTAGACCTGCAGACAGAATAGAAACTATAGAATGTTGGGAATATGCATTAAAAAGTTCAAAAACACCCAGTGTTTTGTCTTTAACCAGGCAAAATCTTGATCCGATAAGAAAAAAAATTTCAAATACTAATAAATGTTCTCTTGGCGCATATGAGGTTTTGAGAACAAATAAAAAAGTTCATTTAACAATACTTGCAAGTGGTTCTGAGGTTAATTTAGCAATTGAGACTAGTCATAAATTGGCCAAAGATAAGATATATTCAAAAGTAATATCGATGCCATGCCAAGATCTTTTTGATGCACAATCAAACTCATACAAACAAAAAATAATTAATGAGACAAAAATAAAATTTTCAATAGAAGCTGCATCAACAGATTGTTGGAAAAAATATATAGGTAAAGATGGACTGTCTTTTGGAATTGATACATTTGGAAAAAGTGCTCCTTATAAAGAAATTTATAAACACTTTGGTTTGACATCAGCAAACATTGCTAGCAAATTAAAAAAAATGGTTAGAAAGAAAATATGACTATAAATGTTGGAATAAATGGCATGGGAAGAATTGGCCGAATGGTTATTAGAGCAATTATTGAAAGCCAAAATAAAGATATTAAGATAAAACACATCAATAACAGATCTAATTCTGAAGCAAGTTGTACACTAATTAAGTACGACTCAGTTCATGGAAAATTTAATGCAAATCTTGATTACGACGAAAACCATTTGATTATAAATAAAAATAAAATTACTTTTTCACAGGAGTCAAAAATTGAAGATATTAATTGGAAAAAATTTGGTGTTGATTATGTTTTTGAATGCACTGGAAAATTTAATTCAAAAGAAAAATTATTAGCACACATAAATAATGGTGCCAAAAAAGTTATAGTTTCTGCCCCATGTAAGAATGCAGATAAAACTATTGTTTTTGGTGTAAATGAAGATGAGCTTACAAAAAATGATCAAATAATTTCTGCAGCATCTTGTACCACAAATTGTTTGGCACCTGTAGCAAGCGTGCTTCATGAAAATTTTGAAATTGAAAAAGGTTTCATGACCACAATTCATGCTTTTACAAGTGATCAAAGAATTTTGGATAATTCTCATAAAGATCCACGAAGAGCAAGATCTGCAAGCCAATCGATTGTTCCAACATCAACAGGAGCTTCAAAATCTATAGGAGAAATAATACCTTCTTTAAAAGGGAAATTAGAAGGTATTGCTATGAGAGTTCCAACTCCAAATGTTTCCCTTATTGAATTAGTTTTTTGTACTAAAAAAGAAATAAGCAAAGAAAAAATTAATGATGCTTTTGCCGTAGCTTCTAAAAAACAATCAAAAAAAATTTTAGAAATTACAAAGGAAAAATTAGTATCAATTGACTTTAATCACAATGCTGCTTCAGCAACAATTGACTCTACTTTAACAAGTGTTGTTGGTAAAGATATGGGAAAAATTTCTGCCTGGTACGATAATGAATGGGGTTTTTCAAATAGAATGTGTGATATTGCTGAATATCTTCATAAAATTTAAACTTTAATGAAAAGTATTTTAGATCAAGATCTTATATTAGAGGGGAAAAAAGTAATAGTTAGAGTAGACTTAAACGTTCCTATGAAAGATGGAACAGTAACTGAGGCATCACGAATAATAAAAATCTTACCGACGATAAAGTTATTAATAGAAAAAAAAGCTAAGATAATAATATTTTCTCATATTGGTCGCCCAAAAGGTAAAGTTGTTAATGGAATGTCTCTAAAACCTATTTCTAAAAAACTATCTGATCTTTTAAATATAGAAGTTTTATTTAATGATAACGAAATTAATGAAAAAACTATTGCTGAAACTGATGAAATTCCAAATGGTTCGGTTATGATGATGGAAAATATCCGTTTTTATGAAGGAGAAGAAAAAAATGAAGACTCTTTCTCAAAAACAATTTCAAGTCTAGGTGAAATATATGTTAATGATGCTTTTTCATGCTCACATAGAGCTCATTCTTCAATTGAAAAAATTGCTAAATATATACCATCCTATTGTGGCTTACAATTTATAGAGGAAATAAATGCTTTAAAAAGAATAACATCTCATATTGTAAGACCTGTCACCTGTATTATTGGGGGTTCGAAAATTTCTACAAAAATTAAAATTATTTCAAATTTGATAAAAGATTTTGATAATATAATTATTGTAGGTGGGATGGGTAATGCAATTCTTAAAAATACAGGAATAAATATTGGTAAATCAATATGCGATGATGGCTATAAAGACCTGGTGGTAGAAATATTAGAAAAATCTGAAACTCACGATTGCAAAATATACTACCCTCTTGACGTTGTAGTTTCAAAAACACTTGATGGCAATCCAATAACAAAAGAACTTAATGAAATTAATAATGATGAAATGATATTGGATATTGGACCTAAAACTATCAGTTCTATAAAAAATATTATCAATGAGTCAAGCACTGTATTATGGAATGGTCCTGCTGGATATTTTGAAAACCCAAACTTTGCTAATGGTACAAAAAAAATTTTAGAAATTATTTCTGACAGAAGAGCTGAAGATAAAATTTATGCTGTTGCTGGTGGTGGAGAGACTGTTGCTGTAATAAATAAATTTAATAAATTAGATACATTTAATTTTGTTTCAACTGCTGGTGGAGCTTTCTTAGAATATCTTGAAGG
>Ga0208766_1000491_pt1 | contig 21799 bp, 19 predicted proteins | sample ETN01SmetaG_3_FD_185792 | JGI IMG/M metagenome (GOLD analysis project Ga0208766, IMG submission 185792) | Marine microbial and viral communities from oxygen minimum zone, Eastern Pacific Ocean - ETNP2014F12-01SV263 (SPAdes) (version 2) | ecosystem: Environmental > Aquatic > Marine > Oceanic ... | reverse complement strand
GCCTCGTGCGCATGGTCCTTTGGACCATGATCGTGGTCGCAACACTCCTCTCCCATGATTTGGCCGGGGTATGTGTCCTTCTTGAGTTCATCTAGAATCTGTTAACACCCGATGGAAGTAATGAACACCTGTTTCCATCGATGGTGAATAACGGCCACGGTCGTAGGCTGAAGAAGAGACTCCACGCATGCAGCCCTCGACAATTATCTGATCTTCCAATTCCACTTTGTCGAGGTCTCCTCCAGCTCCCTTTCCAAGCATTTCAGGGTCAGCAAGATAGCCTCTGTAAATAACCCGAGTTTTTCCTACTTCTTCGGGTACCACGATATTGACTGAAAGCCCCCATGGGTAGATGTTGAGCATTAGTCCTGGGTAAAGCCACCAGTAGTATGCAGCGATTTTACGACCAAAGTCAGGAGAATCTTTCGGCAAATCAAAACAGGGTTCTCCCTCACTTGCTTCACCAATTTGTAAAACCCCGCCTTCAAACAACTCCGTGCTGTATTCTTCATGCTCGAGAACTGCATGTAGGTCTGCGTGAACAAAGGGTATGTGGAATCCTTCGAGATAGTTCTCAACGTAAAGAGCCCAATTAGTCTCAATCATCCAATCTCTATCTCGACTGTTATCGCGTTGTAATTGATTGATTCCAGGCCACCAATTCATCCGCTCAGTCACAGGTTTTAGCCAATCTTCGAAAGAGGTGCTAGGAGAGATTCCAGTGAAAATTAGTCCATTCCAAACTCCAGTTGCAAATTCAGGTAAGTTATCCGAAGGGCTAGGGAAGTTCTCGACTTCTTCGAATGAAGGCATGTTACGCATACAGCCGTCGAGACCGAATGTACGTGCATGATAGGGGCATTGCAAGGTCTTGGTATTGCAGGGCTCGTCGACTACAATCATACCCCGATGTGTACAGACATTTGACAAGCATCGAATTTCGTCTTCAGACTTGGTCAAAAGCATCGGCTCGCCAGTCTGAGATTCGACATGGGAAAGGGGCAGTACGTTGTTTTCAGCAAAGTCGCTTGTGTGGGCAGCGAAGTGCCAATGGGATGCGAAACCAGCACAAATTGAAGCGAAAGTAGCAGGGTCGGTGTAGTATTTTGAAGGCATTGTGTGAGCCTTACGAATGTCCGCGTCGATGAGTGGCGACTCCTCGACCATGAATGTCGAAAGAAGGATTGTATGAATAAATCATCTGTGTAATCAATCGGTTTGATTGAAAAAGGCCCGTAGGGTCGCGCGCAATATGGGAATGCAGACGACGTTCGTAATGGTGAAGCCTGATGGAGTACAACGAGGCTTAGTTGGCAACATCATCCAGCGATTCGAAACCAAGGGACTGCGCCTCGTTGGCCTACGCCAGTTGACGCCTTCTTTGGAATTAGCAGAAGCTCACTATGCTGTTCACTCAGAGCGCCCATTTTACCCCGGTTTAATCGATTTCATCACTTCAGGTCCTGTAGTTGCTATGGCTTGGACTGGAGTTGACGCAATTTCGGTCGCCCGCAACCTCATCGGGCCTACTAACGGGCGCGAAGCAGCTCCGGGAACTATTCGTGGAGATTTCGCAATGGATATCGGCCACAACATCATTCACGGCTCAGATGGTGAAGACACTGCAGAGTTCGAATTGGGTCTATGGTTCTCAGAAGGTACCGTCGAATGGACTCGAGACGCTGAGAGCCAAATTTACGAGTGAATCACAATCATCAACAGAGGACTACATATGAGGTGTCAAAAATGTCAGGACGCCGCCAACCAATTGTTTCTGTTCTAGGTCATGTAGACCATGGTAAAACATCCCTGCTCGACCACATCCGTGCTTTGGGCTCAGATCGTCAATCATCGGTCATGGACCGTGAGGCTGGAGGCATTACTCAGCACATCGGTGCAACCGAAGTTCCCGCAGAATTACTGAATGAATTGTGCTCACCCTTGATGGGTGGCAAAAACTTCGACTCGCCTGGACTTCTGTTCATCGATACACCCGGCCACCACTCCTTCGCTTCACTGCGCTCACGTGGTGGCTCACTAGCAGATATCGCCATTCTGATTGTCGATATCATGGAAGGCGTTCGGCCACAAACCATCGAATCGATTCGCATCCTCAAGCGAGCCAAGACTCCTTTCGTAATCGCAGCCAACAAAGTTGACCGGATTCACGGTTGGCAATCGGTCAATAACAGGTCAATGGCTGCGGCGATGAAAGATCAGACTCGAGAGGCAGCAGGTCTCTTCGAACAGCGTTACTGGGACCTTGTTGGTTCATTCGCTGAGCATGGATTCAATATCGAATTATACTCCAAAGTCAAGGATTTCACCAAGGACATTGCATTGGTTCCTATCTCTGCACGAGAGGGTGAAGGAATCCAAGACCTGCTAACCGTTGTAATCGGTCTAGCAGAGCGCTATCTGGAAGAAAAACTGACTGATATTGAGGGGGCTGGTGAAGGTACCGTCCTTGAGATGAAGGAAGAGCGTGGACTCGGTAAGACACTGGATGTAATTCTCTATCGTGGTTCTGTAAAGAAAGGTGACGAGATAGTTCTGGTAACTGATGAGGGCGGTAAGGCAACTCGCGTCCGTGGTATGTTCGCACCGCGTGGAATGTCGGAAATGCGTGATGCCGGAAATCGCTGGGACGATACAGATTCTGCACATGCTGCCAGTGGTCTGAAAATTTCAGCTCCAGACGTAGATGGTGTACTTGCAGGCACTACAATGCGTGTTGTCAACACACCTGAAGAACTTGAGGAAGCGCTTGCTCTTGCAGATGCTGAAGCCAACCTTTCGATTGAACTGGATGAAGAAGGTGTTACCATCAAGGCTGACACAGTTGGCGGCTTGGAAGCATTGGCCAAAGAACTGGGTGAAATCGAAATCCCAATCCGCCATGCGTCAATTGGCAAGGTCAATCGACGCGATGTTCGCAGTGCTGAAAATTCAGCAGATCCTCTTCATAGGATAATTATGGCATTTGCAACCGATATTCTTTCTGATGCTGAAGAGGAGATTGAAAACTCGGATAATGGTGTAAAATACATCGGCTCAGACATCATCTATCGAATTCTTGAGGAGAGAGAAGAATGGGTCGAAGAGCGTACCCGCGAACTGGAAGAAGCTTCTCGTGAACAGGTAGTATATCCTGGCCGAATCCTACTATTGCCAGATCACACATTCCGAGTCTCAAAACCTGCTGTTGTAGGTGTTCGAGTTCTTGCCGGACGCATTCATGTTGGCCAGAGATTACTCAAGGATGGCAATAGAATTGGACAAATAAAATCGATTCGTTCGGGCCAAGATTCTATGAAAGAAGCAATGCAAGGGGCGGAGGTTGCGGTCGCAATCGATGGAGTCACTGTTGGAAGGCAAATTGACGAAGATGATGTGTTGCTTGTCGACATCCCCGAGTCCCATGCTAGAAAGTTGAGAAAGATGGACCTCTCCGCTGCTGAAATGGAAGTTCTAGAGGAGTTAACCGCCATTCATCGCAAGGATTCGCACTTTTGGGGCCGCTAACAGAATGAGTCAAACAGCGTTCAGCAGCACCGAACGCTTTAGTATGTAAAATAGAGCAGACTGAACGTTAGGTGTTCTTGAATGACCATGGCAGCCAGTGACCCAAAGTCTCGCGAACTCATCCAAACCGTTTCTCAGATCTCAAATGGTCTGATGGGAGAGGTGGCAAAAGTCATCATCGGAAAGCAGGAAAATCTGCGCCGAGTAACCATCGGAATTCTATCAAATGCTAACATGCTAATCGAGGATTTTCCCGGTTTGGCAAAAACTCTGATGGCTAATACATTCGCTACATCTTTGGGTTGTAAATTCAAGCGTGTACAATTCACTCCTGACCTGCTCCCAGCAGACATCATGGGGACTTACATGTACGACCAACATGCTGGGGAATTCAAACTCCGACCAGGTCCTCTATTCACCAATGTTCTACTTGCTGATGAGATTAACCGTGCTCCTCCAAAGACTCAAGCTGCTCTATTGGAGGCAATGGAAGAAAAGCAAGTTACTATTGAGGGAATTACCCACAAGTTGCCTGCTCCATTCATCACAATGGCAACACAGAACCCTATTGAGCAGGAAGGTACCTATCCACTACCTGAAGCGCAAATGGACCGATTCATGATGAAGATGTCAATGGGTTACCCTGACCGACAAGAAGAGAAGTCGATTCTACAGCGCAGAAAGTTGCGAGGAAAGGACGAGTATGACATCGAGAAGATTACCAGTCCAAAGAAGGTCGTCGCAATGCAGAAAGCTCTCGAAACCGTCCACGTCGACACTGCAATCCTCTCCTACATCGTTGAATTAGTTCACCGCACCCGTGAGGATCACCGCGTAATTACTGGAGCATCACCACGTGCTAGCCAGTCATTGTTCAAGACCGCACGTGCAAGTGCTGCAATCGATGGCCGCGATTATGTGATTCCAGACGATATCAAGGCGGTTGCACTCGAGGTTGTCAGTCACAGAATCGTTCTCAAGCCCGAATCAAAGATTCGTGGCGTCACAGGACAGCACATTATGCGCAAGATTCTCTCTGAAGTTCCTGTTCCGGTCATTCAGTGATTCTGAATATCGCCTTACTTGGTTAAGTCCCTCACCTCCGTCAGGGTTTCATGGGTCTGTACGAGTTGTTACGACCAGCCAAGAAGGTTCCAACCACTTGGTGGAGTTCAGATGACCCAATGTCAACTCGACCTCGATTATCGACAATGACGATTCTTGTCATCGGACTTTGGATATTTGGAACAGGAGATGCAATAATCATCGCCGCAGGTATTGGTAATGCTCCTTGGACTGTTCTTGCCGAAGGAATTGCAGTAAATATTGACTGGTCAATTGGACAGACAACATTTCTAGTCAGTGTCTTAGTTCTTCTATTGTGGATTCCACTAAAGGAAAAACCCGGAGTTGGAACTATCCTAAACGCCATACTGATCGCTGCTGCAATCGAATACATGGGAGGGGTATTACCTACGCCTGAGAAATTTGAATATCAAATTCTTCAGGTTATTATTGGCTCTATATTTGTTGGAATCGGTAGTGGGATGTATCTGACTGCAAATCTCGGGCCAGGACCTAGAGACGGGTGGATGACTGGCCTACAGAGAGTTTCAGGCATACCGATTGGCAGAGTACGAGGGTCAATCGAGATAGGAGTTCTAATCTTAGGTTGGTTGATGGGAGGAACCTTTGGAGTTGGTACAATTATCTTCGCAATAACAATCGGGCCTATCGTCGCTAGTTGTCTTAACATCACAGGACAGGTCGGAAAAGTCGAATCTTGACGAGAAGTGGAAATACCTCACTACATCAGAGGGTGCTGAAGATATGGCAGAACCAGTAGTCATCGCCTGCATCAATCACAAGGGTGGTTGTGGAAAAACCACCACTGCAGTCAATCTAGCCGCGGCACTTTCGGTAGGCAATGAAGAACTTGGAATTGCAAAACGCCGTGTACTTCTCATCGATCTTGACCCGAAGGGAAACATTGCTACAACCTTCGGAGTTGACAAAAGAAAACTAGGCCCAACTATGAATGAATTATTCAAAGGAGGGGTGGATGGAGCACCGGTTAAGTTGACTGAGTGTCTTATCCGACCTGATGAATTAACAAAATCGATGCACTCCGCCTTTACTAGGCAGAATCCTGAGCGTAAAAGAGGACCTCCTAAAGACCTCATGGTGGACGATTTGTGGCTACTTCCAGCCGACTTAGATCTCTCCGGTGTTGAGATTGACTTAGCAACACGAATAGGGCGTGAAAATCGCTTACGACTAGCGATGCAAAACTCAGTGGGTCATTTCGATGTAGTAATTATTGATGCTCCCGCGTCGCTTGGACTTCTAACAGTAAATGCACTAGCGGCTGCACAATGGGTGCTTATTCCCGTGCAAGCCGAATTCTATGCTATGGAAAATATGAGTCAATTGATGAATATGGTTCGGGATGTGCAAAAAGCCGTCAATCCCGGACTGCGTCTATTTGGGATAGTTTTGACAATGGTTCAGCGCAGTCGACTTTCTGAAACCGTTGCTGAACAAGCGCGTAAGCACTTTGGAGACCGCTTGTTTGAGACTGAAATACCTCGACTTGTGGCCATAGCCGAGGCTCCTCTAGATGGTGCTCCAATTGTTATTGGCCAGAAACCAAACAAATCGAATCCTGGCAGCAAGGCTTACTGGGAATTGGCTAGGGAAGCCAGTGCAAGAATTGAGACGATTAAAAATTCGTAATCATCATTCTTCTTCGGAGAAATCGGCGGACTGCTCATCATCTCTCATTGAGAAAAACATAGCTCCGATTAGTAATATAGGAACTATGACTATGAGAATTCCAACTATATTCGAATTGGAAAGTTCGGTTGGAATAGAAATGTTTGGCCCAAGATAGAAGCCTATCACAAACATTAGTGCCATAATCGCAACAGTCTGTTTATCAGCAACTTCGAGATTAAGTGGAGAGTCTCTGAATACTCCAGTAACTAACCAAAGCAAAGCAACTAGTAAAACTAGCAAAGGAACAGTTTGTATGGCTCCATCACCAGTAAGGCCGTAGCCTTCACCGGCTCTCAAAGAAGCATCGACAAGGTACAACAGCCTAGCTGCCAATACTACTATCATCAATGCTAATGCAACTAGTGCAATCATTCTCTTTTCTGCTTTCATCTCCATTTTACTCGCCTCCTACTGTCAACTCTATGCGTTTGCCCATTCCATCTCTAACTCGTCTAATTAAGCCTGAATGCTCCATACGTGAAAGCAATCTACTTGCTTTTGAATTCGTAAATCCACTAGCCTTCACTACCTCAGCCTGCCACATTGAACCTCCATTGGAGGATAATACATTGACAACCACTTTTTCATCAGCAGAAAGCATAGGCAATTCTGACTTAGTGGCTGGGGAATTAGAAACATCACTGTCGGTTGACCGAGTTGGGTCGTTAAGCCAAGTCAGAGAGATACCAATGACTATTCCAACACTTGTTAGGAATAATGAGTATAGGAGATAAGGAGCAGTTTCGCTTAAGGTACCTGAACTCATTGTGAATGGAAATGAAATTAGCAATAATAACATGAAGCCGCCGAGAGCTAGAGTCAACTTGGCTATCCTATCCATTTTGGCCGATTGGTCAGGGGATGCTCCTTCGGCCATGTTTGAGCCCTTACCCTCAAGATTTGAAGTTTAGGCGGTCCGGTGCGCATCAGCACACCGGACCGTTTGCGTTGTATTCAGGCTGATCAGTAGCACTGTTGCCTTTCCTCAGACCATGTGCCGCCAGCGGCTTCACAGTCCTCTTGACTCGCATCCTCGTCAGTTTCGTTTGACTCTTCCTCGCGGTCATTGTCCTCGTCAGCCGATTCTTCTTCACGATCGTCCTGAGTCATTTCCCCGTCGGAATCCTGTCTATCATCGTCAAACCAGAAGTTGCAGTAGTAGAAACCCTCACCTCTGTCAGGTGCCTCAGTCCACTCGCCGCCACGCTCCTCACAGACATCTGGTCCGATATCCATGTGAGGTGCGGGAAGTGGCTCAGCTCCACCACGAGGTCCTCTGCGCATTGCATCTTGCAATCTCTGCAGTAGGCCTCTTCGGTCATCGTCACCACGCTCACATCGCTCCTCTTCGGAACAATCTCGGTGGTTGTCATGTCGCGCAGACATGTGCTCAAGAACTTCTCCTAGAACCTCACGATCTGCTGTGCAGTCTTCGCTGTTAATACAGAATGAGATAGCCACACGGCCTGCCTCGAGCATCATTGCTCTATCATCGGCAAATTCCATTTTGCGGTCGATATTCCACTCGCCCCAGTCGTCCTTGTCCATGAAAGCGTCACACCATTCTTGCTTTTCCTCGGACCAAAGTTCACGAGTTCTGCAGTCGAACCATTCCTCGTCCTCCTCGCCCTCGTCGTTCTCGCGGTCGTCCTCGCGGTCGTCGTCGGTGAATCTTGGAGAATTATCCTCAGATAGTTCATTGCCATCAGAATTTAGTTTCTCTTGCATTTCTATGTGTCGAGCATTGATGTTATCGATCATCTCTTGAAGTTCGGCAGAATCGACTTCACAATCAGCACTGTCGATACAGTATTGGTATGCAATAACAATCTCTTGACCGATTGCCATTCTCTCTTCGAGGTGCGCTTCACGATCTTCCATTCTGTCATCCATCTTTCCTGGCATGGACATTCCAATGAGCGACTTAGCGCCGTTCATCATACCCTTGTCTGAATCAATAGCTTTCCAGCCTCTCTCATCTGTAGCATCATCCACTGCTCCTGAATACGCGTTATCTTCTGCGTATGTTGGTGCAGCAAACTCTTCTAGGCTTGCTCCAACTGATGCACCTGCAAATAATGCTAGTACAGCCAATGCGACCATAACCTGCGTTCGGATTCGATCTCTCACGGTTGTTTTGTCAGCGCTCATAGTTACTCACTTAACCCACCATAGATTGCAAAACCATATCACATTGGGGCTCAAATGCTTGAATTTATGTGAAAAAACCCGCAAAAGGTCATTTCCCATTTGAACGCTCAAGGGCGCTTTGTCTGGCTTCAATTAGGATTGCTTCCCACTTGACTTTCAGCTCGGATTCAAGGGACTTGATCATCTCCTCAATTTCCTTCTTTGATATATCTTCACGCTTGGACAACTGATTCTCAAGTTTCTCCATTAATTCGCCCTCGCGCTTCTTTCGAGTCTCAGCGAGTTTCTGCTCCATCTCGACCTCACGCTCCAAAGCAATCTCCTGACGCTTCAGAACAAGGGCCGCCTCCATGGTCTCACGCTCGGCGGAAAACCATCGATCTAATTCGGCCAGCATACCTGCTTCAGCCTCCTCTTCTAATGATTTCAGACGAACATCAACATCAGATAGCATTCCCTTCTCTAGAGATTTTGATTCGGCAGCCAATTGCTTCTCCAACTCGGCTTCACGGGTTTTACGAGCCTTAGCCAAGCGATCCCTCATAGCAATCTCTTGCTCAAGACGGTATGACTCGACCTTTCTGTGAACTTTCGACTCCTCAGCTTCTCTAATGTCCATTTCAACGCGGCGTTCCATCCGCTCGAGTTCCTGTGCCGCTTCTAAATCAAGCCTGTCGCTTAGGAAAGCACGACGTCTGTCGAACTCAGTCTCCATCTCTGATTTGAGTCGGTCTCGTAATTTTGCTGTATGAACCTCAATTCGTCTATCTCTCTCAAGATCTAACTGTTCTTTGAGGCGATTCTCCTCTCGGCGTAGCCGGTGAAGCATCTCTTCACGCAGAAGTCTCTCTTCACGCTCTAGAGCCTCTGTCTCTAGGCGTTCCATTTCGACTTCTAGTTCAGCCCGCATATCTGCTTCAATTCGATGAAGTTCTTCTTCGAAGAGGATATCATTGGCTTTACGCAGAGCGCCGCGCATTCCATCGACTCTATCACCCATCTCTGATACTCTTCTGCGGCGCTCACGGCGCATGCTGGAACGTAATTTTGATTCATCATCTAGACGGTCACGAGCGCGGCCCAGTGTGTCGATTGCTGAGGCCGCGGAACGAACATGAGCCTCTCTGAGAACATCTAATTCATCGATACCTTCGGTATCGTTACCATCGGGAGACTTGCTCTCACTCACGGTTCCATCCCCATTCCGACGGTATTTGGGGGGTATTTGAGAGCGCAGGGTCATAATCTGCCCGTGAAAGCGATTTACAAAGGACAAGCCCAGTAACGAAGTTACTCCACGATTCAGAAAGTAACGTGGAATGCTGTTTCACAGGCCGGACAATTCAATTGCCTCTTACCTGGTTTTGGACGAATGCGAAGTGTACGATCACAGCCCGGGCATTCAATCTCTAATTTGATGACCTTTGGAGTTAGAGTAAAACCACCTGAACATGAACCACAAGTTAGGTCAATTGGGCGCTCATCAGTTCCCGCTACTAAGATGGTGTGACAATGTGGACATGGCACCTTCTCATCGATAAGTGCCTCAACTGTTAGGTCGTGTGTAACTCGACATCCTGCACCACATATCTCACAGGTAATATCACCTAAACCAGGAGGTAGCATATGCTCACAACTAGCGCATTCTGCGAGGGGCGGGGCATGCTTGGATTCGACCTCGACTCTGTCCATCACGGTTCTCGCTCCTCCTTTGGGTTAATCAAGCGGTCGCTGAAGAGTCCGCCTTTCCTGAGGATATCCAGACATTGAAGGCTTCTCGGATATCAGAAACCAAATCCTTTCCAAGAGATACTAAAACACCTAATTTGTTTCCTTCTGCTCCAGCCACAAACATACCGTTTAGGATAATCAAGAAAACACTAGCTTCGTGAATAGCAATTCCTGCTGCGATACTGGTATTGATTCCAGCTAACGCTGTTATCACGAGAAGAATGGTTACTGCTACGGAAATAGCAATGTTTGCATTGACCACTTTACGTGTGCGTTTTGAGAGTGAAAGAAGATTGGAAAGGGCTCTAGGATCTTCTCCAGGAATCAATACATCAGCCGCGTCTAAATTGACTTGCTCTCCACTTCCTACTGCTACACCTACATCAGCAGCAGCAAGTGCTCCTGAATCGTTGAATCCATCTCCTGCCATCAGTGTTCGACTGAATTTTGCTCTTTGAGAAACCCAAGCGGCTTTTCCTTCAGGATCTACATTTCCTCTACAGATAGATGGATCCAGTCCTAGTTTCTTGGCAAATGCCTCGACTGAAGCCTGCTCATCGCCACTAAGAATCTCTACCGAGATTCCTTGACTCTGTAATTCTGCAATCATCTCCTTCACGCCTTCACGGGCATCATCATGGGCGAAAGTGAAGGCTGCAACGGCCTGACCGTCAACGGCAAGGACACTAGCTCCATAACCCGCATGACGACTATCTGCGAGGGCTGAATCGATTTCGTAAGGAATCTTCACACCTTCTTCCATCAACCAATCCGCTCGACCTAAAATTACAGGAATGCCTCTCATGCTACCTTGTACTCCTGCCTCTCCATCCTCGATATCAGAGATTGAGGTGACTGCCTTACTATGCTCAGCTGCTTCCTTAATGAGAACCTGAGCATATGGGTGATTGCTTCGCTGTTCAAGGCCGGCTGCAATGCGTAGAACGCTTTCTTCAGTCTCATCACTAGAAACTGATACTTTGACCAAGCGTGGTTTTCCACTAGTCAGAGTTCCGGTCTTGTCAAGAAGAGCGAGTTTCACTCCGGCTGCTGCCTCAATGACATTTCCACCACGCGCTACTAGGCCAGAGGACGAAGCGCTGGACAAAGCAGTTGCATGAGGGACTGGGGCTGCAAGCAAGAGAGAGCAAGGGCAGGATACAACCCATAGAACGAGCATACCTACCAAATCGCCAGTCACAGTTCCATAGATGGCGGAACCAATCAGGACTAATGGCACCCAAACGGCAGTGAAGCGTTCGATATTCGTCTGTGTGCGAGAAGGTTGCTCGCGGTATTTACGAACTAATTCAATCAAGTCGGCCAGTCTGGTGTTTTCTCCGGTGGCCTGAGCTTTGACATGGAGGGGACCACGGGTAATTGTTAGACCAGCCTCAATGAAATCACCTTCACTGACTGATACTGGCATCGGCTCACCGGTCAAGGGTGCTCTGTCAATCGCCCCACTTCCGTCAACAATTACTCCATCTACAGGAACTATTTCTCCCGAGCGAATTTCTACAATATCCCCCGGCTCCAATGCGGCTACTGGAGTCCACTCATCATCACAAGAAGAGTCCCCCTGACTGTCGCCAAGTTGTTGTTCGTGTTCACCAACAAGACGTGCACGCCTAGGTAATCTATCGAGACCTCCTTGCATTGCTTCTCTGGCTCGCACTAAGGCGCTCTCTTCCATATGAGCGGCAAGAGCAACTAATCCAGTGACAATTAACGCCTCTGGCCATTCTCTCAGATACAAGGCGCCAAGAACTGCTAATGATGTAAGAACCTGAAATCCTAGAACTCTATTTTGGATACTAGCTATGGCGCTATTGAACATTGGAAGACCAGCAAATAGAACTCCTAGAGATGTGATTGCTGCAGGAACCCACCAATGTAATTCTAATTGTTCAACTAAAATTACAATTGCTAGAAGTGGAATGGTCATTACTGCACCTAACAACTGCGCTTGATCTGGGCGCAGCCTAGTGTTTTTCGAATCGCTAACTGTGTAATCTCCGAGTAAGCGATTCAATCCCTCATCAGTCATCTCTTGCACCGATATTGAATCGGTTTGAACTAATTGAATCTCAATTCGGCCGTCATCAAGACTGGCATTTAGGACTCCGGGGACATCTAGTATTGCCGCTCGTAGACCCTTTCGATTAATTCCGAGTTTACGAGAAACTTCTCCCGGAGTTTTTGCTTGAACGGTCTTCCAGACAATATCCGGACCATGACCGAGACTCTCAAGGACAGTCGAAACTCTTGAAACACGACCTTGAGCAACGTCAAGATTGACTCGGACACGACCTTCTGTGGCCGAGACATTGACCTCATTTACTCCGGGTAATCGCTTTACTGCGCGGGTGGCTTTCATTGCACAATCCGGGCAATCCATTCCCCGAATACCCCATTCAAACTCCTCATTTCCATCTACAACTAATTGGGCCTCTAATGGTTCTTCAACTACCTCTTCTTGAATTGATAGAGTCACTTTATTTTCAGTCAAACAAGTTCCATCATCACAACAATCGTCGGCTTCCAACTCTTTATCGGGTTCATCTGAAGTTTCTTTTTTCTTACCGATTGAGGACATTTTCTCTCTAATTCCTGCGAATGCATTTGATATTGAAGATCCTACACTGGAAAGAGTGGATTTGACCTTGAGAGAGCCTTGTGAGGATGGTGAAGTCGACTCAGGCTTTGCCTGAGTCGAATCATCCTCATCATCATCGAGGACAAGGAACTCCTCATCGTTCATACCATTGGGAAACATAGGTAGGTCATCAACCTGAGGGGAGAAATATCAACAATATACGGTGGAATCTTGAATGAGGAGGGGGTCCGCAATTCATGCAGTTACCGAACCGTGAAGATTTTGAAATGATTATCTTCGATATCGATGGAACTCTACTTGATGAAAACGGATTCGATCCTGCCCTAATTCCATTAATTCGCAAAGTGGAGGAATTAGGCATCATAGTTTCACTCGCTAGTGGAAGAACTCTACCGAATGTAACCCCTATACAACAGAGCCTTGCAGTATCTGGTTTCGTTGTTGGAGAAAATGGAGGAATGGTCTGGGATACTCGTTTAGGATTCCCGATCAGAGCCCTAGCAGACGGAAGACGTGCGCGTGATGCAGCTGATTGGCTTGCAACGCAGATTGAAGGATTAAATGCAGCCGGAATTGAATCAAATCGCTGGCGTGAAACTGAATGGTGTTTGAAAGAGGTCGACAATTACGAAGCCATATTGGATGCAATCAAAGGCTCGCAGTATGACGATTTGGTGATTTCGCCTACTGGTTTTGCAATCCATATCTGTAGCCCTGGAATTGACAAAGGGAATGGAGTATTAGAAGCACTCAGACAGCGTGGAACTGATCCTAAAAGAGTCATTGCGGTGGGTGATGCTGCGAATGATATCTCGATGTTCAATGTCTGTGGGTTCTCCGTAGCGGTCAACGATACACACCCTGGTGTAGTGGAAGCCGCTGACCATTTTACCGAATTACGCGGCACTTTGGGAACCATTGAATTCCTCAAACAATTAATCGAAGCAATTGAATAGGTCAAACTACGCGACCAATCTATGTCGTGTTAATTCCAATTGTCGATCATGGAACGAAAGTACACTATACACGATGTATTGCAAATGCTAGAAAACTGGTTAACCGCCTCGCGGACTTGGTTTGAACTGGATAGTCAAAACTTGAGGTATGAAGCTGAACAAAAACAATGGCGTGCTGAAAATGAGGCATACACACTAGCCGCTACCTCTTACGACTGGGAGTTCATTGACGAATGGATATGAGTTGAATGCAGGGGGGTTAAATCCCGACACCCTACTTGAGGACCGATGGTTCTGATGGTGATGGATGTAGTCTTCTTCCTTATCGGGTGTGGATTAGGTTATCCAGTGATGGTTTTTGCAAAGAATAGAGGACCAATTCCTTGGCTTCTGATTCCGATGATTGCTTACTCAATTCCATTGTTCACCATTGGTCCTCATCCAATCATAATTGGACTATACCTACCTCTGGCCGCTTACCTGCTATATGTTGGTCAGATGGTAATTCGAAATCCGAGTGCAATCAATGAATTCTGGAAAAATATGGCTGAAGAATAGGAATGGCGCGCCTGAGCATCGCAAGCAAATCTAGGATTGGTGCAGGCGGCAGGATTTGAACCTGCGAAGCACTACGCAGAGGATCTTGAGCCCTCCCCCTTTGACCACTCGGGTACACCTGCGGCGCTAGCGAGCCGCGATTACCTCTTGATTCCAGCGGCTCGAACCTCACTTTGCAGCCTGTCGGACGGAATCATTGATGTATCGCCCGCAGAGGATGGGGGGCGAGTCGCTCGCGGTAGCATGGAGGCAGATGAAATGAGACTAGGAAAACATCAACTTCAAACGGTCAATAAGGCCCTTTTTGAAGTGGCTCGAAAGCAGAAGGCTTCGAGCGCTCCTGTGGAACTTCCATTACCTGATTTTTGGAACTCAGTCAATCAATTAACGGCACACTTAGAGGCTGAACTCCAAGAAACCATACGAAATGAAGGAATGAGTGCAAAGGCCCAACTCCTTACTCGTCAACTGGGTAATGTCAGAACGATTGTAACTGATTTGACTCGCATTCGACTGAATGCTTTCACTCAACACGCAGTTCTGTCTAATTTGATGAAAGGCGGCGGCGCAGATGCGGCGGCGGCTGTTCAACAACTCAGTGTCATTGATTGGGAACGGCACGATGCTTCGGAAAGGGCGTATTATCAAAGCCTTGGGCACCTTGTAGAGAAATACAAGCACGATGTTTCATGGAAGACATTGGTCAACGGAAGCAATGGTAATGGAAATACCACAACTCCACAATCAGGCCCCCATGAACCTTTGACGGCCTTCACGCCACAACAACCGGAAAAGGAAGAACCTTCTACACCAGAAAAAACAGCTACTGCTCCCCTATCTGAAGAAATAGAGACTTCTTGGGGCACACCTGATTTCGATGAAGAAGATCGCATCAGAGAGATGGATGCATTCCCTGACAGAGCGACAGGAGCCGAACCCGCGCCGCCAGTTCAGGTCACGGTTTCCGAGGCCATGGGAGGGGACTTAATCCGTATACGAATATTGCAAGATTTAACCGATCCAATCATCGCTGAAGATGGCTCAGAAATAACACTGGCTGAGGGAGATGTCGAGTCCTGCCCGAGCCTAATTGCTGAGACACTTATCGCTGCAGGACTCGCAGTAGCAGCTCCAATATGAGCGAGTAATGATTTAGAGGCGCCGAGGGGCGAACACTCACCTACGGTGAGTGGAATGGGTAAGACAATCACACAAAAACAACTGAAAGAATATCGCAAAGCATTCAGTGGCGATCCATCAGCAAAAATGGCGCAGAATGCAGTAGCAAACAACGACTTGTTAGATGTTGCACTAGACAGAGATATGGTTCAGGATACCGATTTTTCATTCAGCATAAAGCTAGATGATTGGAAGGTAACGAACCAAATGCGAAGTGGGCGATGCTGGCTTTTTGCTACCCTCAATCTATTCCGCCCTGGCACAATGAAGAAACTCAATGTGAAGAACTTCGAGTTCAGCCAAGCACACATTCACTTCTGGGATAAATTCGAGAGAGCGAACCACTTCTATGAAGCAATCATTGATACTGCAGACCGTCCTGTAGATGACAGAACAATTGGATTCCTATTGGGCGACCCCATAGGTGACGGTGGCCAATGGAATATGGCAATGAATTTGATTCGTAAGCACGGATTAGTACCTAAGGTAGCCTATCCTGAGAGCAAATCATCATCTAGCACCCGTTGGATGAACGCAATTCTCAAAGATTTGCTGAGAAGTGGTGCCAGTGAGATTCGTGAAATCCTCGATAATGGTGGAACAGTGAAGCAAGCACGTGAACACAAGGACTCGAGAATGTCTGATGTTTGGCGAGTTCTCTGTATTCATCTAGGAACCCCGCCAGAAAAATTCGATTGGCAGTGGGAAGATAAGGATGGAGAATTCAACCGAAGGGGTTCGATTACCCCACAAGAATTCGCCTCTGAGTACGTCGATATGGATTGGGAAGACTTCGTATGTATTGTCAACGATCCACGCAACAAATACTACCAGAGATACACCGTAGATTTCCTACAAAATGTCGCAGGTGGACCACCTGTAATCTATCTCAATGTCCCGAGTAGTGAAATGAAAGCAATTACTCAGAAGTTACTCGAAGACGGTAACCCTGTTTGGATGGGGTGTGACGTGGGCAAGCAAATGCATCGTCAACGTGGACTTTGGGATGCAAATCTATTCGACTTTGCAGCCCTCTATGGTTCTGAATTTGGTATGGACAAAGCAAATCGTCTTCGTTTTGGACAAACAATGATGACGCATGCTATGTTGTTCACAGGAGTTGATGTAGTGAATGGTAAGCCTCGAAGATGGAGAGTTGAGAACTCTTGGGGAGAGAAAGAATCTGGCAAGAAAGGATTCTACACGATGAATGACTCATGGTATGACGAGTACATGTTCGAGATTGCTTGTCCAAGTGATTATCTTTCTGATAAAATGAAGGCAGGGCTAGATTCCGAGCCTATCGTACTTCCAGCTTGGGACCCAATGGGTAGCCTCGCACATGACGAAGCTTTGGCTTGAAGTAAGTGTTCAATCAGCCTAGGTGGCGTAGTGATAACTCGATAGTTACCGAGTCAGGGTAGTCTATTCGCAGAACACGGCGCAATGCCTTCTCGTCCTTGGCTGCCGATGTGACTAGCTCAAGAAGGCGCTTGTGTACACGCATTTCCCAGTGATCCCAAGTCTCTGCACCTTCTCCATCAGGAGATTTTCTGCATGGTACAACCAATTTCTTAGTTGGCAGAGGGATTGGTCCGCGAAGGTCGACTCCGGTTTCATCACAAATTGACTTAATCTGAGAACAGACCAAGTCAACATCCTGATGATTTTCACCAGTCAACTTGATTTTGGTGATTACAGGCATCTACTCAACTCCCGAGTGTAACCTATTATTCAGCAAATTCACTTCTTTTCGATCTTCATACAGACGCCAGCAGCGACGGTCTTACCCATATCACGGATAGCGAAGCGAGATAGCTCAGGGAAATCGGTCATTTCCTCTATTGCCATTGGCTTAGTTGGAGCGAAGCGGATTAGAGCAGCGTCACCAGTCTTTAGGAACGGTGGGTTTGCTTCCTTGGTCTTCGAGTTCTCTAGTAGGTCTACGAATCGAACAGCAACTTGGCTAGTGTGGCAGTGGAACACAGGAGTGTAACCAGCGCCAATTGCCTTTGGTATGTCCATAAGTTGAATCTGTCCAACGAATGTTTCGTCGTGGCGAACAAACGCAGGTGGCTTGTCTTGGTATCCAGCAACGTCACCACGGCGGATGTCAGTTGCAGCTAGACCACGAACGTTGAATCCGACGTTGTCACCAGGCTCAGCCTTTGCAACGTTGGTGTGATGCATCTCAATGCTCTTGACCTCAGCAGACTGCTGGCTTGGGTTGAATACAACTGTCTTGCCAGCATGTAGAATACCAGTCTCAATCTTTCCGACTGGAACTGTTCCAATACCTGAAATCTTGTAGACATCCTGAATTGGTAGGCGAAGAGGCCTGTCAACTGGCTTCGGTGGCATCTGGATGCCATCGATTGCTTCGAATAGAGTTGGACCCTTGTACCAAGACATGTTGTCAGACTTGTTGTATAGATTCTCACCGTTGAAGGAGGAACATGGAATCTTAATGACATCAGCTGGATTGAATCCTGCCATCTTCAATAGATTATCGACTTCTACACAAACTTCGTTGTATCGATCCTCGGAGTAACTTACACCACTGATATCCATCTTATTGACATTGACAATCAACTGCTTAACTCCAAGAACGCGCGCAAGGAATGCGTGCTCCTTGGTCTGTGCGTTAACACCATCGTTAGCTGCGCACAGAAGAACTGCGGCGTCAGCCTGGCTGGTACCGGTAATCATGTTCTTGACGAAATCTCGGTGACCTGGTGCATCAATGATTGTGAAGTAATAGTTAGGAGTGAATAACTCCTTGTGCGCAACATCGATTGTGATACCGCGCTCTCTCTCTTCCTTCAGACCATCCATAACATAAGCAAGACCAAATCCAGCCTTGCCCGCCTCGGATGCTAGTTGTTCGTTCTTATCGATAACGTGCTGCTCGATGTGACCTGTATCGAGTAGTAAACGACCGACTGTTGTTGACTTTCCGTGATCTACGTGTCCAATAAACACGATATTCAAGTGCGGCTTGCTTTTATCTTCCCACTGTGAACCCATAATATACACCTCTAAGTGTGGCCCGCCGACCCATGCTGCCTTTATGAATCTCTCCCTGAGAGAGAGGGTTCAATCCTTTAGAGATAAATGAAGTCATTAGCGGCGCAGTTCATCGATATTGCAACTCAATAACGAGACTCTCGACTTCAGTATTGTGTGTTTTCTCGTTTTGTAAATCAACTGTCCATGTCCCTGGTAGGAATCCTCTAACTGTAGAACCCCCTATTACTAACCACACACAATGATTCTCAGAGTCACACTCTCCTGCATTTCGATTATCCTCACCAACACCTGTAGTATTGGCAACTTCTTCATCTGTTGAATTGTAAATGAATAAGTCAAGTATATTTTCTGAATCGACCCCGCCGAATGGTTGATCGTCATCCGTGGAAGGATAGGTAAGTTTGGTTCTCAAGTACCTGATTTTGTTCTTTGTATCTTGATTGTAGTCGACTGGATATTCCCAAGTCATAATTACTGGATCTTGATATCGGCGATCAATAACGAAGTCATTCCAAACACCACGATAGTTGATGTAAATTGTTGATTCATCGGAATCAGTCAGACCATTATTGTCGGTAACTTTGAGTTTAATATCCCAAGCACCAGCAGGGTAATCTTCCAAATCGATACTCTCACCGGTTGCGTCTACGTCATTTGCTGGGTCTCCATCTTCATCAGAGTCTGTATCGGTATCCAAATCCCATTCCCACGATACAATATATTCTTCAGCATAGCAGTCAGAGTTGTCAGGATTGCATCCAGCCCAAGATTCACTTCCGTCAACTGAAAGACTAGTTGAGACAGTTATCGTTTTGTCACCCTCGTCCTTATCATTCTCACAAACCCAAACTAGTATGAAGCTGCCAGCAGGTGGTTCTTCACCATCACAATCATCCATTTTAGAGGCCACTATCTCTGCATGAGGTTCTCTTGCAGATGAATCAATGACAGTGATTGTGGCTGATGCTGAATCTTCATGCGTACCATCACTAACAGTGAGTGTTGCAACATATTCCCCTTTCTGAGCATAAGAGTGACTAGTAGTTAGGCCAGTTCCAGTATTGCCGTCACCAAATGACCAAGAGAACGTTAGTGAATCAGCATCGGGGTCTGAAGAGCCTACTGCACTGAAGGTAATCTCATCACCCGCGCGAACACTACCATCGGGATCTACTGACATTTGAGCTGTTGGAGCGCTGTTTAGGCTAAGTGCATCTAGACAACCCGCCATTGCTGAACAAAGAAGCATCATGATGACGAAACCGGTCTGACCCCTCATGCGTCTCACGAATAGGTCTACTCGTGGGTTCGTCATCAACCCTACGGCTAGAGGTGATGAGTCAAAAATCAAACAATGTTTGTTGACGAGAGCCTGCCAGTAACTCTTTTTCATCCCAACCAAAGGCCTCAGTAACACGCCCTAAAGCAGTCGCAAGTCGCCTTGCATAAAACTCAGAATCGTACTCAGGAGGATCAACCTCTAACTCATCGACCATCCAAGCTTCTACACGCATAGGAGATTGTTTAGAATCAGTAACAATCCATCCAACTTTCATACCAGGTGTGAAACCAAGGCCTGCCTCAATTCTTTGTCGCGCTACGCGCACGTAAGGAAGACTGTCTGGATTTTTGTAAACACGATGGAAATCAACAGTGCCGTCACGGCGTAAGTGGCCTTTGCATGAGCGTGAGATTACTAAATCGGCAGCCTCAACATCTCGTGCTCTAACCTCATCAATGACACGTTTTGTCAATTCTACTGACGACCAAGATTCATTTTCTAATATCAACTCAAACATTTCAGTCATTGTACGAGTCAACAGACGAAATGAGTCAGATCTACGAACTTCGTAGCCTCGTATTAGAAGTTCTTCTCTCGGCCAAATCATTCGACCAACATAGCGCTTCTTTGCTCCGTGACTAAAGAAAGCTGAAAGAGCAGTTTCAAACTCAAGTTCAGCACCCTCTCTAGTAAATCGGGAGGCTAGCCATTCACCAAATCGTAGAGTCTCAACCTTGGCAGCCTTCCAATCAGCATAAACTAGAGAATCTTTGTCTGGTTTGTTAATTGGTGAATCTTTTTCAACTGGCGCGCGAACAAATATCGAATCTGTATCTGAGTAAACTACAGGATAGCCATCACTCTCAACTTTAGTGATGATACTACGAATATTATGACGAGCCCATTCTGTAATGCTGGCTCCAAGGTCAGGATGAGTAAAGCGATAGAAACTAGAAGCGAAAACACCGTAAAATGAATTCATCAGAATCTTAACCGCGTATTGTAACTGATCGTGAAGAAATGCGGAATCAGTATCTCCTGCTTCATTGGCGGTTTTCAATTCCGCTTTGTAGTGGTCTCTTTGTGCCATTAATTGAGCCAGTAATCGGGGCACCAAACCGTGTCGCTCTTCACTTGATCTATAACGAGTATTCGTAGTAGGTGAAGAATTGTATGAGTCATTCTCTGAACCATCTCTAACAAGAGTGGTCGAGCAGATATTCTGAGCTATCATAATTGATGGGTACATCGATTTGAAGTCAAGAACAGCAACCCATGGATGAATTCCAGGTTCGACATCATGAACATATCCTCCTGCAATCTGATCTCGCCTTCTTGGGCCAGATTTGGTAGTTGGAACAGAGATGTTCTCGCGGTCGGCAAGGCGAATGACTAGTGAATCAATCCATTGACTAGTGGTGCCGGTAGCAGCGGTATCGACAGTAGTTTTTGCAACAGCGGCTAGAGCTTCCTTACGAGCGATAGATTGGAGATGATTGAGGATATCTAATGGAAGGTGGGTATCTCGAACACAATATTCCATAACTTCGTCGGGACGATTGGCCCATTCCTCATCCATTTTGCTTGCATCAACATCGAGTTTTGATTTGTCATCGTCATCGGGCCATAGCATATTGGCGACGAAGCGAAGCGATTCGCGCTCAGGACGCAGAGTTTGGCGAACCTGCCACCAAGCATCTATTGGGATTCTTCCTGTAAGTCGCCAAACTCTATTTGTCGCGCGGGCTGGTTTCAATCTCTTAGCCTCAGACTCGACTGCAGGAACTCGGCCCCAACCGCAAAGCGCGGCTTGTTCAAAACGAGATTTACCAGCATGTTCCTCTGCTCTCTCAATTATTCTAGGTAAATCGAAGTTATCGATATTATATCCAGTAATGAAATCAGGATCTTCATCACGAACCAAGCGAGTCAGGCCTTCAAGAATATCCTTTTCTGCACCCTTAAACTCATGCTCAGTACGTTGATTTC
>Ga0208766_1000490_pt1 | contig 21851 bp, 31 predicted proteins | sample ETN01SmetaG_3_FD_185792 | JGI IMG/M metagenome (GOLD analysis project Ga0208766, IMG submission 185792) | Marine microbial and viral communities from oxygen minimum zone, Eastern Pacific Ocean - ETNP2014F12-01SV263 (SPAdes) (version 2) | ecosystem: Environmental > Aquatic > Marine > Oceanic ... | reverse complement strand
AAATTATATATCTTTTGCACAATAACAAACTATAAGACCTTAAGCGGTTTAGAAATAGACCGCTTAGAGACTTATATAAAAGTATAAGTCAAACAAGCAAACAATTTAACTAATAGGAGTTGAAAAACAAATACGAGTTAAATATAATACCTGAGACAAACAAGTATTATTCTAATATATATTCAGAAGACTTTGTATATATTCCTAGAATATACGGCAGACTAGACGGCAAGTTTACTTTAGTTGAAAAGGACGGCTCAAACTATAAAGGTTATTTAAAAACTTTTAAAATTGGAAGCCAAACTTTTACACTAACAGAAAACGGCAGATGGTTTGATAATTCAGGTATGCCTTGCCAATGTCCTGACGGCGTTAAGACTAAAGAGAAGCTGACTATTTTAAAAGCTGAACTCAATAGACTAGACGGCGAAAAGAAGTGGCAAGACTACAAGCGTAAAGTCTTCAAAAAATAAGCTGAGCTGAGCTTATCGGAGCTAGGCGGGGAAACTCGCCTACTCCACCAAAAAACTAATACAACATAAAGGAGTAATATGTCTTGGTTAGTATATAAAACAAAAGTGGTTGCAACCTATACTTTTATCTATGCACAAAAGCTATGGGGTTTGTTGCCATTTTAAGTAAACTAGAAATGGAGCTGAGTTGATAGCTTGGCTCTATTTCTTTAAACAAACAATAAAGGAGTATAATATGTCAATTTATATTGATAGTTATAGCGTTAAGATAGAAGGTGAAGACCACGAAGCTAAAGGCAAAGTTAAGCCAATAGTTAATAAGTTAAATATGTCTTCTAAAGATGGTATGAATAGTAAAAACTTTATAGATATGGTTGAGCAGATAGGTGACAGCCACGACAGCCATTGTGCTATTCATATTGATGTAACAATGAAACAACATAGGTATTAATCTATGAAAACCTTTCAATTTAAAGTAGCGGGACAGCCTGAAGTTGAGGCTGTTTCGTCTATGAGCTATAAAAAAGCTGTTAAGTCATTTCAAGCTAAACACCCTGAGCTTAAAATAGTTGGAGTTTACCACCCGAATAAAAAAGGGGAAACTCTATTGACTTGGCAGAAGTTGCCAATGGGTAGGAAGAAGAAGATAGGAAGATGAGTTGGAGTAAAAAGTATTATAACGGCTTAACTGAAACACAACATAAAGCTAATGACGAGTGGTTTAAGAATATGTTAAAATTCTTAAAAGACAAAGGAGTTTTATTTGTGCCTAACCTTCAAAAAACTTTTAACAAAAAAGGTGAAGAGATATGATTGAAATATTTGAAATCTTTTGGTCTTTATCTATTGAGTTAAGAATTATAATATTGGCGGGATTACTCTCGCCGATATTTCTATTAAGAAATAACAAGGACAAAAAAGGAGTTTATGAATATCACGATAATTGCTATTGTGATATTTGTAAGCATTTAAGACGATTTAAGAAATTCTCATAGTTTAGAGCTCAATTCTATGAGATAGGGGGTACACCTAGCGGGGTACTCCCGACCTTATTTTTTTAAAAAATTCAGGCTTTACATAGCTGAGCTGAGCGACTAAAGTGCCCGTATGTAGAAGCCAAAAACATAAACACAATAACTTATAGGAGTTTATACAATATATGGATAGTAAACAAACATTACTAGAAATAATGCCGAAATACTCAGACCAATTAAAACACGAAAAAGAAATGGCTGAGCTAGGTAAACACAGAACTAACAAAAGACGTATCTCACACGTTGAACGTGAGGAAGAATCTGTTACGAGCTATGGTAAAGTTATGGTAGCTAACACAATCAGACCTTTAGCCAATGCGATAGCTGAGTATATACAAGAGACATCTAAGAAGACTATAGGAAAGCCACCTATTGCTTTTGTTAAGATGTGCGAAGTCTCACCCGAAATATTAGCCCTAATCACGGGCAAACACATAATCAATACAATTACACAATATAAACCTTTAACCGCTACTTGTATTAGTCTTGGTGGTAAGATTGAAACTGAGATAGCTTTAAAGAACTTTAAGTTTTTAAACCCTGAGCTATATGAAGCTGTTAAAAAAGACTTAGACAAAAGGTCTTGGAATTATGTTTATAAAAGACGTAAGCTAAGAGAGAGTGCTAAGCGTGGAATAGTTAAATGGGAAGAGTGGACTACACCTGAGAAATTACACGTTGGTTTAAAATTAGTTGAGATGTTAATTATCTCAACAGGCTTAATTGAAATTGGTATGGAAACTATCAATCATAAAAAAGCTAAGATTATCAAACAAACACTTAAAACAAGAGAATGGATTAAAAATAGAAATGGCTTTAATGAGCTATTAAACCCTGAATACTTACCAACAGTTTTACAACCTAAGATGTGGAGCTCAGTTGTTGGTGGTGGATATTGGACTAAAGAACTACCTGAGTTAGATTTAGTAAAACAAAAGAATAAACAATTTAAGAGAGAGCTTGAAAACTTTGATATGCCTGAAGTTTATAGTGCAATCAATATAATGCAAAGTACACCTTTTAAAGTTAATAAGTTTATTTTAAAAGTTATGCAAACAGCTTGGGATAATGGAGACTCTATCGGTGGTATGCCACCTAATAGAAATTTAGATATACCAAACAAACCTCACGACATAGAGACTAATAAAGAATCAAGAAAAGATTGGAAGAGAAAAGCTGTTATCGCTCATACTGAAAATGCTCGTATGTTTTCTAAAAGATTATTGTATGCTAAAATAATTTGGTTAGCTCAAAAGTTTAAAGATTATGCGACATTATATTATCCTTTACAATTTGATTTTAGAGGAAGAGCTTATTGTGTCCCCGCATTTTTAAATTATCAAAGTATTGGTGGAGCTAAAGCATTACTTGTATTTGCTAATGGTAAAGAAATAACTCCTGAGAATAGAGGAGAGTTTTGGTTAGCAGTACACGGAGCTAATATGTATGGGAATGATAAAGTATCTTTAGAAGATAGAGTTAAATGGGTTAATGATAATGAACAATGGATAGTGAATTGTGCTCAAGACCCTTTTAGACATAGAGAATGGGAAGACGCTTCTAATGCTTTTCAATTCTTAGCGTGGTGTGATGAGTGGAGACGTTATCAATCAAGAGGAATAAATGAAAAGTTTATATCTCATTTACCTGTCAATGTTGATGGGAGTTGTAATGGTCTTCAATTATATTCTTTAATGTTAAGAGATAGTGTTGCGGGTAAGTTAGTTAATTTACTTCCGTCAGATACACCTCAGGACATTTATCAATTAGTTGCTGACGCTGTTAATACAAAGTTAAGAGCACACGCTTCAGAAGATAGACCTTATGCTCAGCAGTGGTTAGATTATGGAGTTAAGCGTTCTACTACTAAACGAAGTATTATGACAATTTGTTATGGCTCAACAAGATACTCTTGCACGGACTTTGTAATAGAAGACTTAACCAAGAGACAAGATAAAGGAGAGAGCCACCCTTTTGTTAATGATTTATTTAGACCCGCTTCTTATTTGGCTAGTGTCATTTGGGATAGCATAGGGGATAATTTAAAATCAGCTAGAGTTGGTATGAAGTATCTTCAGGATATAGCTAAGATTGTTTCAAAAGAACAATTACCTATACACTGGGTTACACCAGTAGGATTTCCAGTTTATCAATCCTATCCTGAAATGAAGTCTAAAAGAGTTAAAGCTATGCTTATGGGAGAAGTTATAAAACCTCGTATCAATGCTGAGACTGATAAGACAGATAAATTGCGTATGTCAAATGGAGTAGCTCCTAACGTGGTGCACTCGGTAGATTCCGCAGGTATGGTTAAGACTGTTAATGTTGCATATAAAAATGGAATTAAGAATTTTTGTAATGTGCACGACAGCTTTGGTACAACGGCGGGTGATGTAGAAATGTTAAATAAAAGTTTAAGAGAAGCCTTTATTGATATGTTTTCTAATCACGATGTACTTGCGAAGTTCAGGGAAGATGTTGAGAAACAATTACCTGATAAATTAAAGGCTAAATTACCTGAAGTACCCTCAAAAGGTGATTTGGATATAAATAAACTGAGGGAAAGTACGTTCTTTTTTGCGTAATAGCATTAAAGTGCCCGTACTTAGTAACAATAAATAAATAGGAGAAAAAATGGCAAAGAATAGTTATGTCAAGGTGGTATCACCAGTTGGAGTTTCGCAATATGCGTGGCTGACAACACCCGATACTCGTTTTGATGAGACTGGTCATTATAAGACCAATCTTATTTTAAAGACAAAAGAAGCTCAACCATTAATGGCTCAAATTAATGCTGAGATTAAAAAAAGTCTTACTCTTGCTAAAGAGAAGGCTAAAGGAAAATCTATTAAACAAGCTCCTAGTCCTTTTGAAGATGAATTAATTGATGGTAAGCCATCAGGAAATGTTATTTTTAAATTTAAGACTAAGGCAAAAATTATAACTAAAGATGGTAAAGTAATACCTAATAGAGTTGCTTTGTTTGATAGCAAGGGGAAACCTATGATTGACGCTAATGTTTGGTCAGGCAGTGAAATGAAAGTATCAGCAGAATTGATACCTTATTACACAGCTATGGCAGGAGCAGGTGTATCAATGAGACTAAGAGCTGTTCAAGTAACTAAGTTAGTTGAAGGTGGCTCTAGTAATGCTAAAGGTTATGGCTTTGATAAAGTTAAAGATGGCTATGAACAACCTGAAGCAGTAGCAGTAGAAGAAAATGTATCGCAGGAAACTCAGACTGACTTCTAAACAAGTCGGATTAAGATACGGATTTCGTTCAGGCTTAGAAGAGTCTATAGCGAAAGAGCTAAAAGAAAATCGTGTAGTGTATGAATTTGAAAAGACTAAGTTGAAATATACTAAGCCTCAAAAAGTTCATACCTATACGCCTGATTTTCATTTAACAAAGAAAAAAATTTTTATAGAAACAAAAGGATTATTTACCACTCAAGATAGACAGAAAATGAAATTGATTAGGGAGCAATACCCTAATTTAGATATTAGATTTATATTTTCTAATTCAAGAGCTAGGATAAGTAAGAAATCAAAAACAACTTATGGAATGTGGTGCGAAAGATACGGATATGAATATGCCGATAAACACGTTCCGAAGGATTGGTTATGAGCAACATAAGAAAAGAAACTAAATATATTGTTGTCCACGCTTCAGAAACTAATCCGACACAGAATTTTGACGTAAAGGATATTGACATACAGCACAGAAAAGAAGGTTTGTTCTCTTGTGCATTTCACAAAGTCATTACTAGAAAAGGTGAAGTGCAAGATGGAAGAGAAATACAAATTGCAGGTGCTCACGTTGATACTAATGTTAAATTGTCAAATAAAAATTCTATTGGTATCTGTCTAATCGGTGGACAGTCAATAGATGGTAAGCCCGATTGTAATTTTACTTTTAAACAATACGAAGCTCTTTTAGAGTTAATTCGTGATTTAAAAAAAGATTATAAAGAGGTTCAGATAGTTGGTCATAGAGATATGACCGACTCCTTATCTCCGCATTTTAACGTAAGTGAATTGCTGAGATAGTTTGTTTGTACCCCTTGAGAGAGTATATAATACTCAACGGAAAATCTTAAATGATTGAAATTGTGAGGCTAAAGCTCTCAAGGGGGAAATATTTAACAGGAAAATTTTTATGGAAAAACAGGAAAGTAACTTTTTATATCACACGCCCTGCAATAATTGTGGTTCGTCAGACGCTAATTCAGTTTATGATGATGGTCACTCTTATTGTTTCTCGTGTAACACAACAACAAGAGGAAATGATTTGGAACAACCAGTAAAAGAAAAAACAAGTAAAGAATTTATAAGTGGAGAACTTACTCCTTTAACAAAAAGAAAAATAGATTTAGACACAGTAAGAAAATTTAATTATCAAACTGGTGCGTGGTTTGGAAGACCAGTTCAGATAGCAAATTATTATGATAAAGATAAAAAATTAGTAGCACAAAAATTAAGAAACCCTGATAAGACCTTTCAATGGCTAGGGGACGCAAGACAATCAGGTTTATTTGGTCAGCATCTTTGGAGAGATAAAGGTAAGATGATTATTGTAACTGAAGGAGAAATAGATTGCCTTAGTGTTAGTAAAATTAATTCAAATAAATTTCCAGTAGTAAGCGTAAAGAGTGGAGCTCAAGGAGCTAAAAAAGATATTCAAAGAGAGCTAGAATTTTTAGAAGGATTTGATTCAGTAGTTCTAATGTTTGACCAAGATGAACAAGGTAAGCAAGGAGCTATTGAATGTGCTAAATTATTCTCACCTAATAAAGCTAAGATATGTAGTCTTCCTTTAAAAGATGCTAATGAAATGTTAGTTGAAGGTAAGACTAGAGAATTAGTAGATTGTATATGGTCTAGTAAATCATATAGACCTGATGGAATAGTTTTAGGTGCTGACTTATGGAATGAAATTAAAAAAGAAGATACTTATATAACAGTTCCTTATCCTTTTGAGTGTTTAAATACTAAGACACACGGATTAAGAAAAGGAGAATTAGTTACTGTTACAGCAGGTACAGGAATTGGTAAAAGTTCTTTTTGTAGACACGTTGCATTACATTTATTAGAAAAAGATTTTAGTGTAGGTTATATTGCATTAGAAGAAAGCGTTAAACGTAGTGCTCTTGGAATTATGGGAGTGTCTATGAAGAAACCTTTACATTTAACACGAGAAGGGACAGATGAGAAAGAACTCAATAAAACTTTTAAAACAACAGTTGGTAACGGGAAATTTTATCTCTACAATCATTTTGGTAGCACTCTTGCTGATAATTTATTATCAAAAATAAGATATTTAGCTAAAGCGTGTAACGTAGACTTTGTAATATTAGACCATTTACATATGGCTCTATCATCTATTGGTGATGAACACACTAGCGATGAAAGAAAATTAATTGATTATACTGTTTCTAAACTAAGAACATTAGTAGAAGAAACTGGTATAGGATTAATATTAGTTAGCCATTTAAGAAGGTCTGAGGGAGATAAAGGATTTGAAGATGGTAAGAGTGTAGGCTTAAATGCTTTAAGAGGCAGTCAAAGTATAGCTCAACTATCAGATATAATTATTTCAATGAATAGAAATTTACAGGCAAATAATAATATTGCTCAAGTAAATATATTAAAGAATAGATTTTCAGGAGAAACTGGAAAGGCTTGTAATCTTTATTATGATTTAAACACTGGTTGCTTAAGTGAAGTTAAAGGAGAACTGTCTGATGAGTTTTGATAAAGTTTTTAAACATAGAAGACAATCAATACAATGGACTGCTTATGTTTTAGAAGCTGTAGGTAAAGCTAAAAAATATCAAAGACCAGTTACATTAGATGTTGGTAAAGAAAGTTCAGCTCTTATGTTAGAAGATGCTCTTTTAAATCTAGCTATGAATGGAGAAAATGCGGCGTGGAGAGTAGAAGTTAAACTACATACATTACAATGAGAAATTTTCCTTTTGATAAAATGTTATTTATGATGTTTGTTTTTATTACACTCTATTTACTTATGGAGATTATATTTTAAATGAAAAAGAAAACAACAGAACCTTTAATAGTAGGGTCTAAAAGATACTATAAATATAAAATTATTTGGGAAGATATAGTTGGTGATTCAACTTTAGCAACTGAAAATGAATTTAGTAAGATGACTTGTGCTGATGTGCATACCGAGTGTTGGATATTTGATAAGACACCTGATTATGTTTATTCTTTTGCAAGTTATTATATTGAAAATGGAGAGATAGAATTTGGTGATAGAAATATTTATCCTCGTAGCGTAATTAAAAAAATGATAAGGATATAAAATGAAATATTGTTTTGATATAGAGACAGATGGTTTTTTAAACCAGTGTACTAAAGTACATTGTATAGTATTAAAAAATATTGATACTAATGAAATTTTAAAATTAAAAAATGAAGACGCTATAAAAAAATTAGAACAGGCGGATTTAATTATTGGTCATAACATTATTAAATTTGACATACCCGTCCTAGAAAAGTTTTACGACTTTAAACCTAAAGGAAAGGTTTTTGATACAATAGTAGCAACTCGTTTACTTTACCCTGATGTAAAGGAACGAGATTTTAAAAGAAAAGACTTCCCTACTAATTGTATAGGACGACACAGCTTGAAAGCGTGGGGGTATAGGGTGGGTAACTACAAGGAAGTCTTTGATACTGACTGGAAAGAATACAGTCCTGCGATGTTGGACTATTGTATTCAAGATGTTGAAGTAACCGATAGTTTATATAAAGCTATGGAACGTAAAGGTTATTCTTGTCAGGCGATGGAGTTAGAGCACGAAGTAGCAACTTTAATCTTTAAACAAGAGCGTTATGGTTTTATGTTTAATACAGATGAAGGAGTTAAATTGTATTCTAAATTAAATGCTAGACGTTTAGAGTTGGAAGAGCAATTACAAAAATTGTTTCCACCAAAACTAGAACGTACACCATTTGTTCCTAAAGTTAATAATAAAACTAGAGGATATATTAAAGGTGAAACTTTTTATAAAGAAAAGACTGTTACTTTTAATCCTAGCTCAAGACATCACATAGCGGCTAGATTAATTGAAAGACATAGTTGGAAACCTGAAGAATATACTAATGATGGTAAACCAAAATTAGATGAAACTGTTTTAGCTAGTCTTCCATATCCTGAAGCAAAAGTTTTATGTGAACATTTTTTATTAGATAAAAGGATAGGACAATTAGCAACTGGTGCTCAGGCTTGGTTAAAGAATGAAGTTAGTGGTAGAATACACGGCACTTGTAATACTAATTCAACAGTAACAGCTCGTGCTAGTCATACAAATCCTAATTTAGGACAAGTTCCAAGTGTTACAGTTCCTTATGGAAAAGAATGTAGAAGTTTATTCACTGTACCTAGTGGAAAAAAATTAGTTGGTATAGATATATCAGGATTAGAAGTTAGATTATTAGCACACTTTATGTCTAAATTTGATGAAGGTGAATATTCTAAAGTAGTTTTAAATGGTGATATACATACAGAAACAAAAGAATTAGCAGGGTTAGATTCAAGAGACCTTGCAAAAAGATTTTACTACTGCTTCCTTTATGGTGGTGGTGTAAAAAAGATTGCCTTAGTAACAGGTAAGAGTACAAAAGAAGCAAAGAAGATACGAGAAAGATTTTTAAATAATCTTCCTGCTTTGAGTAAGTTATTAAAGCAAGTACAACAAGCGGCTGAAAGAGGATATTTAATAGGTCTTGATAAAAGACAAATTAAAATTCGTTCAGTTCACGCCGCACTCAATTCCCTTTTACAAAGTGCAGGAGCTATAGTTTGTAAGCAGTGGTTAGTTGAGTTTAACAAAGCTGTTAAAGAATATTCTGATGTTCAACAGGTTGTTTGGGTTCACGATGAAATCCAAGTAGAGTGTCCTGAAGATACAGCAGAAGAGATAGGAAAGTTAGCTGTAGAATCTATCAAACGCACTGGCAAACATTTCAATTTAAGATTACCTTTAACTGGTGAATATAAAATCGGAAATAATTGGAGTGAAACACATTAATATGGCGTTGAATACAAATATAAAAAAAAAATCAGAATTTGATTTTGATTTAAAGTTTGGGAGAAAAAGAGAAAACAGACTTCATAAACTCTTAGGAATGAGAGCTGAAGATAAAGTTGAAGTGAAGACAGAAAGAGATTGGTGGCAGAAGACAGGTAATATTGCAATAGAGATTGAATGTAATGGTAAGCCTTCAGGTATTACTTCCACTAAAGCTGAATATTGGGTTCAATGTTTAGCAAATGGTGATAAAGATTATTGTTCTTTAATCTTTTCTACAAAAACAATGAAGCGTCTTGCAAAAAAGTATGTCAAAAATACTAAGAGTGTAGGTGATGGTAATAGAAGTAGAGTAGTATTGATTCCATTATCCGAAATATTTGACAGAAAAAATTTAACCTAAAATGAGGAAAGGAAAAATGAAAAAAAAGGTATTACTAATAGATGGAGATATATTAGCATATAAAATAGCTACGTCCAATGAAGTAAGTACGCATTGGGGTGATGGCTTTTGGACATTACATTGTGATGAAACTCAATGTAAGTTTGAAGTTGATGCTAAGATAGATGACTTAGGTCAAAGCCTAGAAGCTGATGATTATATTTGTGCTTTAACTGATAAGAATAATTTTCGTAAAGATGTTCTTCCAAGTTACAAAGACAATCGTAAACAAAGACGTAAGCCTATGGTTTTAAATGCTCTTCGTGATTACATTATGAAAAAACATAATGGAGTTATGTGGAAAAATTTAGAAGCTGACGATGTTATGGGTATAATGGCAACTGAACCACACCCTACTGAAGACAGGATTATTGTTTCTATTGATAAAGATATGAGACAGATACCTGCTAAGGTTAGTAGAGATGGTGAAACAGTTGAAAATATACCTCAGAGATTAGCTGATTATTGGTTTATGATACAGACATTAGCGGGAGATTCTACTGATGGCTATAATGGATTGCCAAATGTGGGGGTTAAAACTGCTGAGAAAATGATTCAAAGGTATACTAATGTACCCCTTTTAGACCTATGGAAGATAGTAGTTGGTGCTTACAAAGCTAAAGGCTACTCTAAGAAAGAGGCTTTACAACAAGCTAGAGTTGCACATATTCTTAGACATAAAGAATACAATAAGAAGACTGGGAAGGTGAAACTATGGCAGATAAAGTAAAGCAACCACCTCACTATTTTAGATTTAAGATAGAACCTATTACCTTTATTATGCAGAATGATATTCCGTATGCTGAAGGTAATGCTATTAAATATATTTGTCGTTGGAGATGGAAACACAAAACTAAAGAAGCTCAGATAGAAGACCTAAAGAAAGCTAAACAATACATTGATTTAATACTAGAACACGAGGAAAATAAATCTGATGAACACGTTAAACTTAAATTAGGGAATGACATTTCGGGATTGAGAAAGACTGGTGCATTATAATGCTGAAACACAACCATATAATCATTAGGGCTGAAGTAGAAAAACCACCGAAGGACATTCGCTTCGCAAGAAAATGGATAAGAAAATTTATTAAAGCAATAGATATGAAGATGTTAGGACAACCTAATTCTCATTATGTCTATGATAAAGGGAATAGAGGACTTACTTGTCTTGCTATTCTTAGTACCTCACACATCGCTTTACATACTTGGGACGAAGTGTCCCCTGCATTAATGCAATTAGATGTTTATTCGTGTAGTGATTTAGATAAGAAAATTGTTTTTAAACAGATAGAACAATTTGAACCAAAGGAGATAAATTATGTTACGATTGACAGGGATAAAGCTATTCATATTAGCAGTCCTTCTTAATGGGTGCAGTGAATTTGCCCTATTATCAAGTGGTAGTAGTTTAGCTATAAGTAATAATACATATGCAAAAGCCTATAGCAGTATAGATTTTGCTACAACATTAACAACAGAAAAAGATATTAAAACTCACGCATATCATTATGTTAAAAAAGTTAAAGAGATTAAAGAGTTAGTTATTAATAATAATAAAATTGAAACTGTTAAAACTATACCTGTGGAAGAGTCTATTCTCTATCCACCTGATGCAAACTTATTACTAGCTTCTGTTTGGACTTATAAAGAAGATAAAAAAATAAACAACAATAGAATACAATTATATTCTGTAAATCAAACGGGATATGAATTAAAATGGTAGAATAAAATGGCGGATAAAAGATATAAATACAATAATAAGAATCGTAATTTAGCAGGAAATCCGATACATCAACCAACTGAATCCTATAAAAAAGGTTGGACTAGAATATTTGGAAAGAAAAAAGAAGAAGAAGATAAAGAAACAGAAAAGTTTTTTAATGATATAGCTAACAACACCCCTAACTCAGAACAATTTAATGACGAACCAAAAACTAGATTAGAACAAATGGCAAAATTAAAACACGACCCTATTGTAGATTAAAAAATGGATTATAATAAAGACAATTTACTAACCGACTTCGGTAAGACTACATTAAAAGATAGATACTTATTACCTGATGAACACTCTCCACAAGATGCTTTTATGAGAGCGGCGAAAGCCTTTTCTGATAATGAAGAAATGGCAGATAGAATGTATGAGTATGTGTCTAATCTTTGGTGTATGTTTTCTACTCCTATCCTAAGTAATGCAGGAACTAAAAGAGGTATGCCTATCTCTTGTTTCTTAAATTATGTTGGTGATAGTAGAGGAGAACTTGCTGAACACTATACAGAAAACGCTTGGTTAGCTTCTGTTGGTGGTGGTATTGCAGGATATTGGGGACACGTTAGGTCTGATGGAACATTAACTTCAGGTGGCTCTCAATCTTCAGGAGTAATTCCTTTTATGCACGTTGTTGATTCTTTAATACTTGCTTTTTCACAAGGCAAAACTAGAAGAGGAAGTTATGCTTCTTATATGGACATAACACACCCTGAGATATTAGAATTTTTAGATATAAGAAAACCTAGTGGCGGAGATATACATAGAAAATGTTTAAACTTACATCACGGAGTTAATATACCTAATACTTTTATGGAACTCATAGAGAACTGTATTAAAGAACCTACTTATGATGACAGTTGGAATTTAATAGACCCACATACAAAAGAAAAAGTAAAAACAATATCAGCACGAGATTTGTGGCAAAAAATATTAGAGAATCGTGTTGCTACAGGTGAGCCTTATGTTTGTTTTACTGATACTATAAATGAAGACTTACCTCAACCACAAAAAGATTTAGGATTAACAGTCCATCATTCTAATCTTTGTACTGAAATAACCCTACCTACTAATGAAACACGAACAGCCGTTTGTTGTTTATCTTCCCTTAACTTAGAAAAATATGAGGAATGGAAAAAAGATAGTTTATTTATTCCTGATATGGTACGTTTCTTAGACAACGTATTACAATACTTTATTGACTATGCACCTGATGAATTATTCAAAGCTAGATTTAGTGCTAACAATGAAAGAAGTATTGGTCTAGGTACTATGGGTTTTCACGCTTACTTACAATCACAAAACATTCCGTTTGAATCTGCTTTAGCCAAAGCAAAGAATCTCCAAATATTTAAAAAAATAAAAGAACAAGCTGTAGCTGAATCAAAAAGGTTAGCAGTTAAGAGAGGTGAAGCTCCTGATATGGAAGGAACTGGTATGAGAAACTCACACTTGTTAGCTATTGCACCTAATGCTTCTTCTTCAATTATTTGTGGAACAACATCACCATCAATAGAACCTTATAGAGCTAATGCTTATGTTCAAAAAACAATGTCAGGTTCTTTCTTGGTTAAGAATAAATATTTAGAAAAACTTTTAGAAAAGAAAGGAATAAATAATGATGATATATGGTCGTCCATTGTCTCTCAAAGAGGCTCGGTCTTGCATCTTAAAGAGTTGTCAGATTATGAAAAAGATATTTTTAAAACTGCTATTGAAATAAATCAACAGTGGATAATAGAACACGCCGCAGATAGACAGAAGTTTATTTGTCAAGCACAAAGTCTTAATGTATTTGTCCCTGCTGATGTAGATATAAAAGAACTACACGATATACATATGTTAGCTTGGAAAAGAAAATTAAAAACTCTTTACTATTGCCGTTCAGAAGCAATTAAAAGAGCCGAATTAGTTTCTAAAAAAATAGAAAGAACAATCATACCTGAAGCAGATTGTTTAGCGTGTGAGGCATAATGGAAGGAAAGAAACCTGATGTTATCCAAGTAGAATATAACGACAAACAAAAAGTTATCTATGTAAATAAAGATAAACAAACAGTATTGTGGACTGTATACCACACAATTTTAGCATTAGAATTATTAGCTATTATTATTATAGAAGGGATTGAATTATTAAGATGAGTTTATTTAAAGAAAGAATACACTATAAACCATTTGATTACGACTGGGCATTTGAATCATATGATACTATGCAAAAAATGCACTGGCTTCCTAGTGAAGTACCCTTACACGAAGACATAAGAGATTGGAATGAAAGGCTTACTAAAGAAGAGAAGAATTTAATTAATCAAATATTAAAATTTTTTACTCAAGGTGATGTAGATATAGCTAAAGCATACTTAGATAATTATATTCCTAAGTTTAAACCACCTGAAGTTAGAATGATGTTGTCTGCTTTTGCTAGTTCTGAAGCTAATCACGCTCACGCTTATGCTTTACTTAATGATACTTTAGGTGAGCCTGAATTATTAGACTTTAAAGCATTTCAAGAATACAAAGAAATGTCAGATAAACACGAATACTTATTCAAAGATAAAGGAAAAGGTGTTCAAGGTTTAGCTAGAGACATCGCTTGTTTCTCTGCATTTGGAGAAGGACTACAACTGTTCGCTTCATTTGTTATGCTACTTAACTTTCAAAGATATGGTAGAATGAAAGGTATGTGTCAAATAGTTACTTGGTCTATTAGAGATGAGACACACCACGTTGAAAGTATGCTTAAATTATTTAAAACATTAGTAAAAGAAAACCCTAATATTTGGACAGAAAAATTCAAAGCAAGTATCTATCAAACAGCAAGAGATATGGTAGATTTAGAAGATAAATTTATAGATTTGGCTTTTGATATGGGTGGTATTAGAGGACTAAGTGCTGATGAAGTTAAGAAATACATAAGATATATAGCGGATAGAAGACTACTTCAGCTATCATTAAAACCTAATTATGGAGTTAAAGATAACCCTTTAGGGTGGTTAGATTGGGTATTAAATGGAGTTGAACACGCTAATTTCTTTGAGAATAGAGCAACAGAATACAACAAAGGAACTTTAACTGGGAAACTTTGGAACTAAAGTGCCCGTTTTAGAAGAATTATATGGCAAAAAATAACGAAGAAGATTTAGTTTTACCTATCAAATCAGAAGATTTGGTAAAACTTTTGAATAATGTATACCCTGAGAAGTCACCTAATTTAAAAGATGATACTAAGACTATCTATTTTAAAGCAGGTCAAAGGGACGTAGTACGATTCATAAACACACTAAAAGAGAGGACTAAATAACTATGTGTATGTCACAGCCTAAAATCCAACAAGCTCCAATTCAAAGAGCACCTGCTCAGGTTGCTTCAAGAATGGACGATGTTCAGGAAAAACCGATAGAGTTGATAACAGCAGATAAAGATGTTAAGAAGAAAAAGAAAATAGCATCTAAATCAGGTACGTCATCTTTACAGACTGGCGTAAATACTACAACTGGTTCATCACAATCAGGCGTATCTTACTCAGCATAAAGGATATAAATGGCAACTAAAAAGAGCAACGAAACAATGCTACAGGTAAACCCTACAGCAAAAGAACGATATTTAAAATTAAAAGATAAGAGAGAAATGTTCGTTGATAGAGCTCAAGAGTGTAGTGAACTTACAATATCTTCTTTAATCCCAGTAGACGGACACAATCATTCCGCAAAAATATACAATCCCTTCCAATCGGTAGGAGCTAGAGGTGTAAACAACTTAGCCTCTAAGTTACTTCTTTTATTACTCCCACCAAATTCCCCATTTTTTAGACTATCCGTTAGCGGAAAAACAAAAGAAGAACTTGACCAAAATAAAGAGATGAAATCTGAAATAGAAAAATCTCTAGCAAACATTGAAAGAGAAGTTTCTAAAAAGATTGAAGAGTTAGCTTTAAGAGTTAGTGTATTTGAAGCTCTAAAACATTTAATAGTATCAGGAAATGTATTAACTTATCTTCCTAAAAAAGGAACGATGAGAGTATTTCCTATTACTCATTATGTGTGTAATAGAGATGCGTCAGGAAACATATTAGAAATAGTTATTAAAGAAAGTATTAGTCCTTTAAGTTTAGATTCAGAAGTTAGAAATATAGTAGTTCAAGATGCTGATTATAAAAAAGATGAAGACGTAGAATTATACACACATATCTATAAATTAGAAGATGGAAAATTTTATATCTGTCAAGAAGTAAATGGAATTAAACTTCCTGATTCAATAGGTTCATATCCTGAAGACCAACTTCCTTACGCCGCTTTAAGAATGGTTAGAATTGATGGTGAAGATTATGGTAGAGGATATGTAGAAGAATTTTTAGGAGACCTTAAATCATTAGAAGGATTGTCTCGTGCACTTATTGAAAGTGCGGCGGCTTCTTCTAAAGTAGTATTTATGGTAAGACCTAATTCTGTAACTAAGAAAAGAGATTTAGCTTTAACTAGAAATGGTGATATTATCACTGGTTCAGAAGAAGATGTATCTGTATTACAAGCACAGAAACAATATGATTTACAAGTAGTAGAAAGAAGTATATCAAAATTAGAAGAAAGAATGTCTTATGCTTTCTTATTACACACAGCAATTCAAAGAGATGCTGAAAGAGTAACAGCTCAAGAAATTAGATATATGGCTGAGCAATTAGAAACAGCTATGGGTGGAGTATACTCATTATTATCACAAGAGTTTCAACTTCCATTAGTTAAAATACTAATGAAACGTATGCAAGAATCAAAAGAGATTCCACCACTACCAAAAGATGCAGTTAAACCTACAATTATTACAGGTATTGAAGCATTGGGTAGAGGAAATGATTTACAAAAATTAAGAGAATTTGTGGCTGAGTTAGGTAATCTAGCTCAGATGAATCCACAAGTAGTTCAATCGTTAAATCCTGATGATTTAATTAAACGTATCGCTACAAGTTTAGGAATAGAGATGGAAGGTTTAATTAAAACTCAAGAACAAATGGCGGCTGAACAACAAGCACAGCAAGAACAAATGCAACAACAACAAATGATGCAGATGGCGGAGAAAGCTGTAGCTCCTGTGGCGAGTAATATGACTAAGCCACAACCACAATAATAAAAGGAAAATATAAATGGTAGATAAAGTAGAAGTACAAAGTGCTGAAACTACTGCTGATAAACCAGTGGAAGAGAATAAGCCTACACAAAGTAAACCTGAAGGTTTGCCTGAAAAATTCAACTCAGTTGATGAATTAGTCAAATCGTATTCAGAGTTAGAGAAAAAACTTGGTGAGCAATCTCAACCTACTAAGGAATCAGTAGACCCAGTTTCAAAGACTGAAGTAAAAGAAGAAGTAAAACAAGAACAACCTAAATCTGATTTAGATATAGCTACAAAGGCTGTAGATAGTGCAGGTTTAAATATGGAAACTCTTTCTGAAGAGTTTGCTAAAGATGGTAAACTTGCTGATGGTTCTTATAAATCATTAGAAAAAGCAGGAATACCTAAAGAGTATGTGGACAGATTTATTGCAGGACAACAAGCAATAGCTGACCAACAATCAGCATCAGTTAAAAGTATGGTTGGCGGTACTGAGGCATATGATAGTATGTCTGAGTGGGCTAGTAATAATTTATCTGAAACTGAAAAACAGGCTTATAATACAGCAGTAAACAGCAAAGATTTAGAAGCTGTTAAGTTAGCTGTAGTAGGTCTTAAAGCAAGATATGCACAATCAACTGGAAGTGAACCTAAATTAGTAGAAGGTAAAGCATCTCCAAGTGGTGAACAAGGTTTTGCATCTTGGGCTCAAGTCACACAAGCTATGGCTGACCCTAGATATTCTAAAGACCCTGCTTATCAAGCTGAAGTTAAAAATAAACTAGCTAATAGTAAGATATAATATGTGGTTATTAGCTTTAAGAAAGTTGTATGAAGCTCAACAATTAGAACATACAGCAGTTATTGACACCTTCTTACAAAACACTGTAGGTGTTGGCGACCACGATAATATTTTAAAAGTGTTAAAAAAACATTTTGATGGACTTGTTATTTGTAAATCAGCATTAGCTGAATTAGACAAGTTATCAGAGAAAGCAAATAATGAAAAAGAAAAAAAAGAAAAAAGATAAGAAGAAGAAAAAAAATAAGAAAAAGAAAAAATAAGAGATAGTTGTGCAACCTTTATAGGTGGCAACTGCCAAGTAAATAAGTATATTATCTTAACCTTCCTGCGGGAAGACAATTTAGTATAAGAAGCTGAAAGTACAAGGCTTTTATTAACTAACCATAAATCACAAAGGAGATTATTATGGCAAATGCAACACCAGCGAGTATACCTCAGGTAAACTCAGCAGGAACAGAAGACGCATTGTTTCTAAAAGTTTTTGCAGGAGAAGTTCTTACTTCTTTTGACAGAGCTTCAAAGACACAAGGTGCAGAGATGGTTCGTTCTATCTCTAGTGGTAAGTCGGCAACCTTCCCAGTTATGGGCAGAATTGATGCGGCATATCATACAGCAGGAGCAGAAATTTTAGGCTCAACTGCTAACCACAACGAAAAGGTTATTACAATTAATGACCTTTTAACATCTTCAGTATTTTTATCAAATATTGAAGAAGCAAAAAACCATTGGGACGTAAGAAGTGCGTACTCTGCTGAAATTGGCAGAGCTTTAGCTTTTGTTAAAGATAAGCACGTTTTACAAACTATTGGTCAATGTGCAATAGGAACTACACCTAACGTAACAGGTGGAGATGTAACAAGTAACATATTTGATGCTAACATAGCTTCAGCAACAGATGCAACTGCCGCTACGGCGATGATAGGTGCTATCTTTTCTGCGGCTAAACAGTTAGACGCAAATTATGTTCCAGCAGAAGGCAGAAAATGCTTTATGAGACTTGAAGAATACTACAAATTAGCAAACGCTACAAACGTAATCAATGCTGATTTCAGTGGTAAAGGTTCAATCGCAGAAGGCAAAGTTGCAAGAGTAGCAGGGATTGATTTAATTCCAGTTCCTCATTTTGTTGAATCAAATGTAACTTCAGGAGTAGACGCAGGTTCAGCTACAGCAGGTGGTTCAACACCTCAAGCTGTGGATTTAAGAACATTCGTAGCTCTTGTTTCACACCCTTCAGCAGTTGGTACTGTTAAACTTATGGACTTGGCTGTTGAGTCAGATTATGACATCAGAAGACAAGGGACATTAATGGTCGCTAAATATGCTATGGGTCACGGAACTCTTAGACCTGAAGCGGCTGTAGGAATTAAAGAAGCGTAATAGTTTCTTTATTACACCACAATAGATTAGGGGGAGCAATCCCCCTTTTCTACTTATAATAACTTCAAGATATGCCTAGTGGGTATCTTGATTAACTCGCCTAAGAAAGGGGGAAATATGACACTAGACTTAACACCATTCCGAGCTTTTTCGGTAGGTTTTGATGACCTATTTGATGAGCTTAGAAGTTTTAAGACAGTTGGTTATCCGCCATATAACATTGAAAAAATGTCAGATGGTATATATAACATTTCAATGGCTGTTGCAGGGTTTTCAAAAGATGACCTTACAATTTCTGTCAAAGAAAATGTCTTAAAAATAAAAGGAAAGAAAGAAAGTAAAGAGAAAGATTATCTTTACAAAGGTATTGGTGAAAGGTCTTTTGAACAATCATTTAAACTTGCTGAATTTACGGAAGTAAAAGAAGTTAAGTTAGAAGATGGTGTTCTAAACATTTCTTTGATTCAGGATTTACCTGAAGATAAGAAAGAAAAGACAATCAAAATATCTTAATAGAAAGTCTAGGGGGGAGTTAAATCCCCTCTAGTTAATTTAACAAGAGGATATAAATAATAATGATAAATAAAATAAATGAAGTAATGTTAGAAGTGAAACACTTTTATAGTGAACATAAAAAAGTTAGTATCGCTTTTGCAATAATTTTATTAATAGCAATAATAGTATAACATAATGGCAACACAAATTACACCTACGACTGAATTACAAGCAGTTAATCAAATGTTAAGTGTTATAGGAGAAGCTCCTGTAAACGCAATAACAGGGACAGTAACTACCGATGTATCTGTCGCTAAAAACATTTTAGATGAAACTTCAATGTCAGTTCAATCAATGGGGTGGAATTTCAATACCCATTATGAGTATACACTAGCAAAAGATACAGACAATAAAGTACCCTTACCATCTAACTGCGTACAAGCCGATGCTTCCGCACAATACCGAGATAGAAATTTAGTTATTCGTAATGGTTTTCTATATGATATAGCTAATCATACCGATGTATTTGGAACATCAACAACCCTACCTACTTGTGACTTAGTTCTAGTCCAACAATTTGAACAACTCCCTGAATATGCAAGACAATATATAGCAACTAAAGCCGCTAGACGTTTTGCTTCAAGATATATTGGGGATAAAGGTATCACTGAGTTGGCAGGAAATGATGAACAAGAAGCACTAGCCGCTTTTAGACAAGCTGATAGTAGAAGTGCTGACGCTAATATGTTAGAAGGTGATTCAAATACTTATTCAATAATAAATAGGACTAATAGAAGGACTTATTAATGGGACAAGTGGTTTCACAATCAATACCAAATTTTCTAAATGGTATGTCTCAACAAACTGCCTCACAACGTGGTATTAATCAAGGCAAAGACCAAGTTAATTGTCAAAACAACATTGTAGATGGGCTATCAAAGAGACCACCTTTAGAATATGTAGCTACACTAGATTCTACAAATGTATTCCCTAATACTACTAAGATATGGAGTATACAAAGAGATGAATCAAATAGATATTTATGTGCGTTCTATGATAATGGAGTTAAAGTTTATGATTTAGCAGGTAATGAAAAAACTGTAAGTTATCCTGATGGAAACACTTATCTTAATTCTACAAATCCTAAAAGTGATTTCCGTATGGTTAATATTGCGGATTATACTTTTGTAGTTAATAGGTCAATTATACCTGCGGCTGACAGTACAACAACGGCGGCAAAATTAGAGGAATTTCACGTCTACTGTAAATCAACTAATTATGGTAGAGAATATAAAGTAGCATTAAAACACGAAGATTGGACTTATGAAATAGAAGTTGTATTTCAAATACCTACAGGAAATGATGCGGCTACAGATAGTAAATATAGAGATACAAATAAAGTAGTAGATATATTAATGAAAGGAACTTCAAGTACCCATTATGATGCTACCGCAGACGGAATTGCTTTCAAAACAGTAAGAACAGATACAGGAGCAACTTTATCTTCAACATCAGGATTATCAAACTTTTCTGATATAAATAGTTATTTTAATTTTGAACAATTTGATTCTGTTATTTACGGAAAAATTATTAATCAAGCTAAAACTTATACAATAAGTACGGCTGATGGTTCAGGCAATACAGCGATGTATGCCATTAAAGATACAATACAAGATTTTACAAAATTACCTTACTATGGAAAAGAAGGAACTATCGTTAAAGTAACAGGTGATGAAGGAGATACTCTTTCTGATTACTATGTTAAATTTGATGGTACAGGTGTGTGGACAGAAACTATTGCACCTGCAACAAGTTTAGGTTTAAATGATACTACAATGCCTCACGCATTAGTTAATAATAATGATGGTACATTTACTTTTAAAAAATTAGAATGGACAGATAGAGTTTGTGGTGATGCTACAGACACTAATCCTAATCCTTCATTTGTAGGTAAAACAATACAGAATTTAACATATTATAAAAATAGATTAGGACTGTTATCAGGAGAGAATTTAATTTTAACTGAAAATGCTAGTTACTTTAATTTCTTTGCTACAACAGTTACACAAGTTTTAGACACTGACCCTATTGATATAGCGGCTTCAGGAACACAAGTTAATACATTGAAACACTCAGTAGGATTTAATGAAACATTATTATTATTCTCTGATACAGCTCAATATAAACTTGACCACGCAGGAGATACTATAAGTCCAACTACTGCTATCTTAAATGAAGTGTCAAGTTTTGAACACGATGATTCAGTAACACCTATTGCGGCAGGTAAGTTTGCTTA
>Ga0208766_1000489_pt1 | contig 21947 bp, 20 predicted proteins | sample ETN01SmetaG_3_FD_185792 | JGI IMG/M metagenome (GOLD analysis project Ga0208766, IMG submission 185792) | Marine microbial and viral communities from oxygen minimum zone, Eastern Pacific Ocean - ETNP2014F12-01SV263 (SPAdes) (version 2) | ecosystem: Environmental > Aquatic > Marine > Oceanic ... | reverse complement strand
TGAGGCGAACAATGTGGCTGAGCGCTGTACGGTTCATGCGGGTGATAATAGGGTCGCTGTTGTTGATGGTGGGTCTGCTGCCGAAGTGGTTGGTTCCTGTGACCGAGTTATGCTTGGGTTACTCCCTTCATCAGAGAAAGGTTGGCCTCTTGCCTTGGCTGCCCTCAAACCAGAGGGGGGGTGGCTACACTTGCACGGGAATACACCCGGAGGCGAAGAAGAAACATGGGCAGATTCTGTATTACAACAACTTGCTGAAATCGATGAAAGACAAGTAGTCCTAGAAAAATTAGTGAAGGTGAAATGGTATGCTCCACGCATTAGGCATTGTGTCCTAGATATCAAAATTGGATAATTACTCAGTGTAAGCTGTGTACATCTCAGCAAGTTCGACTGGATCTGTCATTGCACCTAATGTAAAGTCAACAATGACACCTGTTTCATTGACTACAAAGGCGTTTGGAATACCGCCTACTTGCAGAGAATCAGCCAAATCTGGAGCGTTCATGAATGGCCTTGAAAGATTGCGCCCAATCATTTCCTCAGAAGATTCCTGCCATTCACTCATGTTTGTGTAATCATCTCTTATTTCTTTGTTGAATACCAGTAACTTACCTTCAGGGATTACTTGGTCATAAGCGTCTAGTGTTGCTTCACAATGAGCACACCAAGGTGCAGAAAAATAAGCGACCCAAACGCTGCCTTCCATGGTTGTAAGGTTCCAAGATTGGTTGTATTGATCTACAGTAGCAAAAGAAGGCATTGGTAATCCAATCCATTCGCCTTCGGGCGCAATTACAGTTTCACATTCTAAATTATCGTCACAACTACCTGTTAATTCACAAGGAATTCTAATGCACCCAGACAAAGATGTAGAGAGTATTGTCATCAAAGCGAACAGGGCAACCGCTTTCTTGCTCATGGATATGCTAGCCACCCCCTACCTAATGTAACAGATGGTTAATTGATTTGACATAAAGTGAAGTTTTTCACACATTTTGTCAAGCGTCACCCTCATGGTGGAGACAGTGTTGGGGTGTGTATGAGCGAGCCTTTGGAGGCCGAATTGGTTACCGAAGAAGGTAGCGTTTCGGATGCCATCGCTAGAGAAAAAATGCAACTTAATCTTGCAATGGGAGCAACAGCAATCGTGATTGTTCTGTTCATGATTCTTGCAACTGTTTGGGGTACTATATCCACACATGGGGGCGGGTATGGATCAAATGGACAATGGGAATGGTGGGAGGTTCCATTAGAACAGCGCCATACAATGGGATTGAATGTAAGTGGAGAGCGGTCTGTTCTTCCTGAACAAGGCCCTTACAATTGGACTGGGCCAACAGAACATTTCGTAGAAGTTGACCTACCTGCTTCAGAACAAGATGTTGGTTATCCAGAACCTGCATTGATGCATGTTGCATTGTGGATGCCAAATGTACCCCCTGGGACAAAAGTTCCTGTAATTGCAACTATCCATCCATACTATGATTTTGGAGGTGAAGGGCTTCCTGGAGCAGGCGATGACTCGACCCCAAACACTGTCCCTGACGGCGGCATTGGTGCTTGGGTACTGGATCAATTCGTTCCCTACGGGTACGCACTAGCACAAATCTCAACATTTGGTACTGGAAAATCAACTCACTGTCAAGATGTCAAAGGACTTGGAGAACAGACTGGTATTCAGGCTGCTGTCCACTGGCTTGGTGAACAAGAATGGAGCAATGGAAATGTTGGAGTCATGGGCAAATCATACGCTGGGACAACCAACTGGGAAGCAGCACAACAACCCTCTGAACACCTCAAGACAATTGTCCCAATCTCTGGCTCTATCGGAGTGCAACAGATGTTCTATCGTAATGGTAGTAGCGAAAGCAGGGCAATGGCCTACGATATCCTATACCAAGGTGCTACTACTGATTTGACTGAAGATGATATGAGAATGTGTAGTGATGATATCATCGGACCCCTCAGCCCTTGGACTACTTGGGCTGGAGCAGGACTGGGTGGTGATGAATGGAACGATTATTGGGATGAGCGGTATCATCTCCAAGATGTTCTTGACAACTACGAAGGTAGCGTCTATCTCGTATGGGGATTACAAGACTGGAATGTAGATCCATACCACGCTTACCCTGCATTTGAAATGCTAAATGAAGCAGGTATTCACACCCGTGCTATTTCTGGACAATGGGCCCATAATTACCCCGACCAACCAGACAGACATGATGACCTAGATAGTGGATATGGTGCTGAAGGATTCCCCAACATGAGCCGTATGGATTGGGCAATAGAACTGTTCAACTGGTTCAACTATTACCTCAAGGGTATAGGCGAAGAGCCTGGAGCAGTAGTGCAAATCCAAACTAACGATGGACACTGGCATGTTGAGGATACTTGGCCACCAGAGGACATCGTGTGGGTAGGGCATGAACTTAATGCGTGGGAAGGTGGTATGTCGGGCACCATATCAGCAACTAATTCAATGACTATTACTAGCCCAGAATTAGCCGAAGATGTACACATTTCTGGACTCCCAACATTACACCTTGATGTGCGAACTGGATTGTGTGGCGGTGGACAAATATTTGCCACCATGTATGATGGAACTAATGGCTTACGACTGGGTCATGCAACAATGGATTTGCGATATCGTGATGGTGGATATGAATCAAAAACAACAACGCCGATTACTATCTATCGAATGTTGATGGAATTTAATCCAATGGATGTTAGAATCCCTGCTGGACACACGATTCAATTAGTTCTAAGCGAATCTGGAGAAGATTACCTGCCCTCACCTTGTGCTGCTTTTCCATTAGCTATTGTTGCAGGAATGCAAACTCTAGGGCTGCCTGTAATTGACAGGCCTGCGGGAGATTCACACTGGTTTACTGTACCGCAGTTAGAACTTGAAGAATCTAGTTGACTACTCTTCTGAATCAGTACGTCCTCGCATTGACCCATATTCATGGAACCATTCAGTATCAAGTTCGTCTTCCTTGCGCTCGATGGTATTTCTCAGAATAATTCCGTGATGGGTGTGCAATTTTCTGTTACGCATGGCGCTGTTAATCTCCCCCTCAAGTTCTCGAAGTCGAGAAACTGAAGTGATTTCTGATATGGCTGAATCAAATCTGCGGAAATTTTTACTCCTGAAAGATCTTAGAACGGCATAGATAGGAATCAAGCCAATTGGGATAATGAGTTCTGATGAGAGTGCTGAAAATAGCCATGAGAGTGAAAATTCAAATCCTTCGATATGATAATTGGTAGAAAAACCTGAACCTGGGGAGAAGAAGAATCCTGTATTGACTCCCCCATACATATTGAACGGCGTTTGGTCTTCATCAAATATATCACTGCCTCTATCTGCTTCAATTAAATCAGGCCAACCATCATTATCGTCATCAAGGTCGACAATATCTGGTATAGTGTCATAGTCTGAATCAATAGGAGTGCTAGAAGAATTGAAAATGTCATATTTCATTACTGCATTTGATGATGCCAATTCCAACTCGTTAGAGATCCCATCGCCATCAATATCGTCATCAAGAAAATCAGGTATCCAATCATTATCAATATCTCGACACCCTTTCATTTGAATCCTGCTAGAACCAAAAGTATTGGGGCAATCATCTGAGACATTGGTATTTGGCTGGTCAGCATATCCATCGCCATCATCATCCGACCAAGCTTCAGGGTGGTCTGGAAATGCATCTTCAGAATCGTTGTATCCATCGCCATCTGAATCTGTGAAAAATGGTTGAATTGATAATTCCCTTGAATCAATATCTTGGGGGAAAGTGAACATTAGAAAAACACAAATTGCAAATGGTAGCAACCATGCTTTCCTATACATCAATTTGTCGAGAGGGAGTCTTGTTTATGAAATCGTGTTACATATATAAATTAGAAACAACGAATAAGGAAATACCCACGCCCTATCGTCAATGGGACAATGGCGTTCTCGGTTTTCTGCGCTGTTCTTGGTTTTTATTCTACTTTTACCTGGCTGTTTTGGTGGCTCTGAAGAAGAATTAGATAGCGACCCATTCCCTGAATTCAATTCAACTGCAGATGATAATGTCACCTACTCTCTATCAGATTTTTCTGGCAACCCATTTATCGTACTTTTTTCTGCTGAGTGGTGTGACACACCTTGCCACATGACCATGCATGCTATCACATCTATATTGAATGACTCTTCCATGATTGTAATGAGTACCGACCCTCAAAATAACCCCCAGGGAATCACTCTAAAGGATTGGCATGATAAGGCGGACGCTCATGATGATGAAGATGATGATGAAGGACAAACTCTTCAAATTCCTTTCATGAAAGGGGTTGATGTTTCAAAAGAGTTGGAAATTGACGCCCGCCCAACTATCATTTTTGTGAACGGTGGTGGGCATATCAGTGATATTCATGAAGGGGCGTTGACTAATCGAACTATGATCCAAAGTTACTGGGCTAACGCCGGTGGTACTATCTGATGCGAATTCTTGCATTCGAAGATTCCTACGATATTGAAGCCTTGTTGATTGCAGGTAATATTGATACAAGCCAGTTCACAATTGAACAGAAATGGAACTCAGAAGATGCTTTGTCAGCCATCAAGGATTTCGCACCTGATGTCCTATTGCTTGATCATTTCATGCCTCCAATGAAGGGACTTGATGTGTTGAAAGCAGTTATCCTAGAAGTGGAAAAAAAAGAAATGATACGCCCAAAAATGATTATTGGCATTAGTTCGGCGGGATTTGCAAACCGAGCCATGCTCAATGCTGGAGCTGACCTTGCAATAGCCAAGTTTAATCTTGCAAATCTAGAACTTTGGTCAGAATAATTCTAATCGCCGGGGTACCAATCATCATTTCCAGGAGTACGATACCACCACTGGCCATCATCATCTCGCCACCATTCGACATTATCGTCATCTACGTAATAGTCCTCTTCTTCTGGCTCTTCTTCAACATCCTCGCCCTGTTCTCTACGGATGTCTTTCTTGACCTGAGATGCAGTATCCTCTACATCGTGAAACACACGGCCTGCAACTGGATCTTGTGCAACCATCTGGTCATGGTCGCCCGCCGCTATTGCTTCATCACTATCTTTGTAAAATTCTTCAGCCATTTGTCGCTTGTAATCGTCGTATTCATTGGAACCCCAAGAACCTTGGAAAGAATCAGTACGAGAGCGCATCAAATCGTCTAGATTTACTGGACCACCCAACTCTAGTTCTGGTGCATCTGGCATATTTTCAGCATCATAATCCTCATTTGATTCTGATTGTAACTTAGGGAAAGTTCGACCATCGGGGTGAACCTCTTCAATGGCCTCAATGAGAATATCATGTTCCTCTTCGTCGATATTCTCTTGGTCATACTCACGGCGAACAATTTTAGCGATTTTATTCAATTCCCTACCTAATTGTTCTATTTCGGTATTCTCTTCGGTTTTCTCGATGTGCCTACTCAATCGATCATAGGCTGTGCCAGCAAGGCTTCCCAAAAAGCCGCCCAGACCTTTCTTCTTGCGCGCCAATCCTGTCACCTTTGACGGTGATGTGAGGCCAAGCCTGTTAAGGGATTCGCCCTAGAGAGTAAATGTGGTTGATGCTTGGCTAGTGGAAGCGATGGCGTCTTACAACGCCGTTTCTTTGACAAATAAAGATGGATATAGCGGTTTGATTCATATGCCTGGTGACACTATAGAAAAAATCCTTCTCTGGTCTCTTGAATCACTTCCTGATGAGATATTAATCGGTCTAGATGCCGACAATAAAAGACCACATCGATCAGAAGTCGATGAAGCCTTCCAAGGCGCAGAATATGAAGATGGCAAATTTGCAGGAGAAGGGTATGTCCTAGGGGATGCAACAATTGTAAACCGAGGGGATTCATTTTCTGTTCACCATGTACCAGAAGAATGGACGGATGGAATCTTCACTGAAAGTAGAGGGCCGCGTGGTGGGCGCTTCATACATTGGCTCCATACTCATCCAAATGCCGTGGCAATCCCATCACAGCAAGATGCTGAAGCTGCACAATACACCCTTGGAGTGGACATGATTCTGGGTATTGGTTTCTCACCCTCTGGACCACTTCAATGGTACGAAGAAACTGAAGGTGTGCGAAGACCACTACAACCAGACAATGTGGCCCCTGTTAAGCAGAAAAAGAGGTGGGGGGGATGGCGTTCTAGAGTAGAAAAGCCAGTATTGGGTGTTGCTCCAACAGGTCACAAAATACACAATTTAGAACTGATCTCTTTCCACAAATCAGGTTCTGGAATCAATGTTATCTTTGTAGATGACGAAGGATTGCCCTACGGATGGCCATTCGATCTTGAAATCTAAGAGCCGTTCTGATTATGGTTGAAATCCAGGGAAGTGCTGGCTAGTGTATGATGCCGCAGCTTCAGCGGAATGTCCCTGACCAATCAAGCCGTTGTAGTAATTCATCGCTTCAGGATTTTGTACTGGAGCGGGCGCTGGTGCTGGCGCAGGTAGAGGTGCTGGCATCGGCGCTGGCGCTAGAGTGGGAGCAGGGCTTGGGAATCCTGGTTGAGCCGCTGCCATACCTGGTTGCATAGGCATAGCACCGGGCGCTTGGTAAGCCATTACATTTTGTTGTGGCTTCTTTCTTGTGACCATGACTATGATTACAATTATCACAATTAACAAACAAACTGGGCCACCACAGCAAAGTAATAGTGAACCGCCTAAGAAAGCAAGTATTCCTTCTGCAAGTTCATCGGTTTGATCATCTACAGCATATTTCACAATAATTTGAGATTGATCGAGCCAATAATCTGAATCACGATTATTATCACAATTATCGAAAAACAACACATAGTTATCTTCAACTTCTGGTGTCCAAGAAAAGTGGAAAGGTAAATCACTTTCACTGAGTGATTCCTTAGAATATAGAGGTTGGAAAGCATTGTCTTCAGTTCCCGTCCAATCATCTAAGCAATAATGTTGTAATAGATAAGAATCCCATGTAGTAATGTAAATATCTATTGGATGTGATGCTGAATCATTTCCAATTACATCTACCCACACCTCAACGGGCGTTCCGGTTTCTGTAAGAAGGTCAATACTCTCATATCCAGATGATTCAATAATAGCCTCGCCCTCAATAGCATCGCTTCTATCTGCTGAAACAGTCGACATCATCGATGTAACCAAGCACAAAACAACTAGTATCCAATATCTTCTCATAAAACAACCACTAAGGGGGCTTGTTAAGAAATTATTGATTGCCCTACTTGAAAAAATGTTCGCGATAATATGTTAATTCAGCAACAGATTCACGGATATCATCAAGAGCACGGTGGCCACCATTCTTCCAAAATGTATCTAATTCAGGATTCCATCTCTTAGCTAACTCCTTGACTGTTGAGACATCAATGCTACGATAATGGAAATGTGCATGTAATTCTGGCATGTAGCGACGAAGGAACCTACGATCTTGTGATATTGTGTTGCCACAAAGAGGAGACCTCCCCGGTTTTGTGTATTGTTTAACAAATTCGAGAGTCATTCTCTCGGCCTCTTTATCATCGATTTCGCTTGCCCGTACTTTCTCTACTAAACCACTTTGATTGTGGTGGGTGGTATTCCACTCATCCATAGAATCTAGCAATTCATCTGATTGATTGATTTCTATGCTTGGACCTTCTGCAATTATGTTTAGTTCTGAATCAGTTATGATTGTTGCAATCTCAATGAGGCGGTTTTCATTAGGGTCTAATCCTGTAAATTCGCAGTCAATCCAGACGAGGTTGTCGCTTGCCATTTACCTCCGGCATACGAGGCTGTTCATGAGGGTTGGCACTTAACACCATGCACAGGATGATAGAGAATGGGTGCTAGCGGTTGCCATGCAGGAACGTGAGGTTGGCTTTATTGAAATCCTCCGCGTTAATCCTACATTTCGGCGCTATTGGTTTGGAAATACTATTTCGATGCTTGGGGAGTGGTTCAACACTGTTGCTCTTTTTGTACTGATAGAACAACTCACGGGTTCTGAATTAGCACTAGGAATATTATTCATGATACGAATGTTCTCTTTGGCTTTCCCACAAGTATTCACCGGGATGTTAGCCGACCGCTTCAGCAGAAAATGGTTGATGGTGGGGGCTAATTTTGGATCTGCTGTAGCTGTTTCCTGCTTTTTGTTAGTGAATGACGAAAATGATGTTTGGCTAATCTATTTCCTATCAGCATTGTTGATGCTATTCCATGCGGTCTACATACCGGCAGAAAATGCTGCAATGCCAAATATCACTGAGTCAAATGAACTGTTAACTGCTAATGCAATGAATTCAGCTACTTGGTCGGCTTCACTTGCAATCGGAGCAGCATTGGGTGGTGTTGTTGTGGCAGAGTATGGGGTCGATATCGCCTTCATTACCAACACAATTGCATTCATCATTGCAGGGATAATCATCGCTACAATTGATATCCCACAAAAGAAAGCCCAAGCAGATGGTTCATTCATCGCTGGAAGTATTGCCCAAGTATGGGATGGATTCAATATAATTAGAAAAAAATCAGCAATATATCGCATCATCACAGCCAAAGCATCGTGGGGGATTTTTGGTGGCGGGCTAGTTTACATGCTAGTTCTCCTAGGTAGTGAAATTGGTCTTGGAGAAGTGGCGGCAGGGATCGGATTGATGTTTGCCGCACGTGGAATTGGCACAGGACTAGGCCCAATCATTGCAAGGTACGGCCTTACAAATCGAGATAAATGGCCCCTTCTCTTGGGTTGGTTGGTATCTTTATGTGGTATTGGATATCTTACTATTAGCTGGCTCAACTGGGGTTGGTGGATTGCTATTGCAGTAATATTTTCACACGCTGCAAGCGGGGCAAATTGGGTAATTTCTACCGTTCTTCTGCAAGAACGAAGTGAAGACGAGTGGCGAGGAAGAATGTTTTCTACTGATTTTTTATTGCTCACAATGGTCAACGGAATATCTACATTAGCGGCAAGTATGATTCTAGAATTCACAGACTACTCGCTTAGGGAAGTCATTCAAGCATTTGCATTTTGTCAAATTATTTCAGGAATAATTTGGGTGATATTAGTGTCACCTGGAGAGAAAAAATATATTGCTCAATCTAAACTAGTATCAGGTGAATAAAATGAAAGAAGCGACTGATGTTTTTTCTGATTGGGCCACCACTGGCCGAGATGAAGGGATGGAAAAAGGCCACTCTGCTGCAGTAACTGAAATGTTAGAAGTAGCAGTTCCAAAACTCACTAAGCCATTCACTGCAATTGATATTGGCTGCGGTAATGGATGGGTTGTAAGAAAACTCTCTACCCTTGGAGCAAGTCATGCAGAAGGAATTGATGGCGCAGAAGAAATGATAATGAAAGCAAGGAAAATAGACCCAAATGGTATTTATCACCATGCTCTATTACCTGAATGGATACCTGAGAAAAAATTTGATTTAGTTCATTCAATGGAATTTCTCTATTACCTAAAACAACCACAAGAAATGTTAGCTATGATTCATGATGAATGGTTGGAAAAAGATGGATGGCTCGTTGCAGGAGTTGATCATTACCAAGAACATGAAGCCAGCCTAGAATGGTCAACAAGACTCAATGTCCACATGACAACAATGACAATCGATGAATGGAAAAGTGCAATGCAAAAAGCAGGATTTCAGCACATCAAAGTTTGGCAAACCGCCGGCAAAGAAAATTTGCCAGGAACACTCTCAATGCTGGGACAAAAAGCGGCTTATTCATGAACGGCCTATGATGCGCCCCTGCCATGACAGACCTAGTCGACCAGGTAGATGAGCGCGGATTGGCAATGAGCCCTAGCCTACCAGAAGGATGCAAGAACTTTCTAATTGACATTGATGGAACGATTTGTGAAGATGTACCCAATGAAGAGCCAGAGCGAATGGAGGATGCAGAATTATTCGAAGGTGTAGTTGAAGTCATCAATGAATGGTACGAGGAAGGGCACATAATCACCTTCTTCACAAGCCGGACTGATGACCACTCCGAAGTAACTGAACGATGGTTGGATAAGCACGGCTTCCATTATCATGGAGTACTATACAACAAACCACGTGGAGGCAATTACCACTGGGTTGACAACCATACTGTAAGGGCAACTAAGTTTACTTCCAAGTTCACAAATTTCATTAAAAAATGGGCTGAAGTGGAAGTTTTTGACGACTAAAACCTCCTACAAATTATTTTATCCCCCCCTACTAGTGGAAATGTAGGGAAAAACACTAGAGAAGCGCTACAAAAAATGAGGAAGTAGAAAATGCGGCCAACATATTGAAAGCAAGCCTTGCTAATATTAAAAACAACATACCAGAAGGCACTGGAGAGTTTACATCCATTCTTGAAGGATTAGATATTCCTGAAGATGATTGAAATTACCAAACATGGTATAGTCCAACAAGGACGACAATCGGTGTAATACTCATTACCAAATCTCGAATTAACAATTTTATTGCAACCTTTGATTGTTGTTGTACTCCTCGCTGAATTTGGTCATCCATTTTATTGCTTAATTCTGTAGCTTTGTCTCGAACCACACCGAGTGCTGCATCAGCAACCTCTGCTCCTTTTTCACTAGCCGAACCACCAATACTCAATAATGAACCAAGAATAGATTTTTTAGGTGCCTCTTCTTCTATTGATTCTTCATTAGATGTTGCTAATTCTTGTTTTGACTTACCACTTATGCTCAATTTTTCTATGAATCCAAGAACGCCGCGCGCATGGACAATACCTTTGGCTGCAACCTTGACCATTACTCTGTTTCTTTCTGATACTGAACGCATCAATCTGCGAGTTCTAACAACACGTAGAAAATCTCCAACCAACCACAGGGCTCCCGCGGCGATAAGAGCATAAATTGCCTTTAGAGGTATTTCTTCCCAACCAGTCCAACCAATTGGATCAAAGAGAGTCCGTGCGTACAACGCTAAAATGAAAGGAAGGAACAGCGCTAATATTTCATTGAATACAATGACCCAAAGGCCCTTAATTTTCAATGAATTTATTGCTTGCCACAAAATCATCCTATCAGGTGAATACTTTTGAATTAGGTCAATAAGTGGAGGCATCACAAGAATTAGCCTCAGGAAAAACGGTAGTGTTAGCATGTAAATGTAGGCCTCGTACGGCGAAGCCGGGGGAAATGACGGGATGTAAATCGCCGCAACCATGACTTACGACGGGCGCTCCTCACCAATCAAGTCTGCGCCCCAATGCTCATGAGTAAAAACCATCTCAACAGATCATGGCATTCAACCACAACCTATCAGATTGGCTCGGAATCTCCATTGACGATGAATGGTTAGAGGAAAATGTACGCTGGAAAGATTTTGGTACAGGAGTGAGGCTTGGAAGGCTTGCTCGAGAAGATGAATGTTCATTGGTTTTGTACGATGCTGATGCTGAAGTAGAGGTGGAGGCATTCATGCCCCACATGCACCCTGGAGGAGAAGCGTATCTTGTTCTTCGTGGAGAAGTCTATGATGAGGCTGGGACTTACCCTCAGGGAACTCTAGTTTGGATGGATCCAAAAACAACTCACAACCCAAAAACTAGAGAAAAAACACTTATTCTGGTGCTTTGGCCTAATGGTGTGAAAATCGTTTAATGTTCATTGAATCGATAACTGATTCAAAATAGAAATATATACTTCCCACTTCATCAATTAATAAGGAAGATGAGATATGAGGCGCCCCAATCAAAAGATTGTTGCAATCATTGTGTTGTTATTATTAGTCCCTTCAACGATTTCAATTGCTGATGCTGGAACAAAAACAACTTCTAACCTATGTATCAATTGCCATGGAAATAGATACGGGGCGTATGTGACTCTTTCTCAATTCACTGTACCTAGTGAAGTAGAAATTAACTCAGTATTTACTGTAACTGTCCGGCTCACGGTTAGTGGAAATCTAGACCCATCTGAATCTGATTATTGGTTAATTGATGGTGATGTAACACTTAGTTCATCACAAGACAAGTTTTCTTTTTCTTCTGCAACTTATTCTTATTCCAATCTACTTCCCGGCGATACCGTCAACATTAGTTGGCAATTAACTGCCGATCAAGGGTTGGGTATCGATACATTGCAAGTTAATACCTTTTCAATAGCTCAACATGAAGGTCGAACTGGCTCTGATCAACTATCTGCTGGGATTGAAGTGTCCCCCCCTAATGTAGCCCCTCAACTCTCAGCACCAAATTTTACTCCAAGTGAGGGGGATACTAATCAGATATTTGGTTTTGAAGTCACTTGGTCAGATGCTGATGGCGATTACCCTTCTTATCTCAGGCTCATATTAGATGGAAATTCACTGCCACTTAATGAAGCAAATCCCGGTGTTGATGACCCAGTCACAGGAGTCAGATATATCAGTTCAAACATGAATCTGGGATTGGGGCACCACACTTACTATTTCCAAGGTTCAGATGGAATTAGTGGTGCTCGATTACCCGCAGGGAATGAAGTCACACAAGGACCACATGGCACCCTAACGGGAGTTTATCCAGGACCCTTTGTAGGTGGTGCACCTGCCCTCTCAAGTGGATTATTGTCTCCACTTGTAGGAGACAACGAAACGAACTTCACATACTCTGTAATTCTTGATTCAGGAGACGATATGGATGGCACTAATGTCACATTTTGGCTAGATGGTTTTGCTTCAGTAATTACCCCTGAAATAACTGATTTAGGCGCCACAGGAACACAATATAACTTCACAACTACTTTGAGTTCTGGGATAAACCACTTCCATTATTTTACTGCTGTAAATCGTTTTGGCGCAATTAGATTTCCCGCGGGTACTGGTTCACTAAGTGGCCCAATAATCATTGGTGAAGTTCTCTCAAGTGCTTCTATTTCACCAATACAAGGAAATGAAAATACTGTTTACAATTTCTCAATAAATTATTCAAATCCTGCAATGATCTCTCCGGATAGTATTTCAGTAATTATTGATGGAATACCTATCCCCCTTAATTTGACTACCACTGGAAATTGGTCTGAAGAAAATCAGTTTGTCACAGAAACTATGTTGAATTCTGGAAACCATTCCTACTATTTCCTTGCAACTGAAGGAGAGAGAACTCATAGAATTCCTAAACAAGGTGACTTGCAAATCAGTGTAGCACGTTTTGATAGCGATCCGTGGTTGGAGGCGGGAGTAATTATTGTTGAAGGAATTGAGGTTTTCAATCACTCGTCAATCTCAGCAATAGATGAAATTGAAAATATTTCTCGCCCTGTGATATTGTCTGGAACGGAAATAGAAATTAAAGTAACATACTTCGATGCTGAAGGTGATGAAGCAAAAGAAAAATCAGTGCTTGCTTGGATTGATGGCACCCCCCATATTATGCAATTATCGGATGCAAACAGTACATCAATAGGTCAAGAGTGGTTTTATCTAATTCCAAACTTAGCAGTTGGCACAAATCATTCTGTGTATTTTACTGCAGTTTCTAATTATTCAGTAAGTGAAATAGTACCGGGAGTTAGTATCAAATTTCCACACTTAGATAACCATCTCATTCCTTTACCAGATGTTGAAGCACCGCCACCCCCTAATGTCCCACCAACAATTGTGCCACCAACTGATGGAAGAATGACTCTAGAGCCATTTGCTGGTTCTGTTGAAGATAATTACACATATCTAATTGAGATTGTAGACCCTGATTGGGTAGATAATAGAACACCAACTGTGTGGCTTGAATTAGATGGGAAAATCCACTATCTTCTCCCCATCAATGGTACTGATTACCTTAATGGAACAGTATTCGGAATTACTTTGAAAATATCAGAAGGGGAACACTTACACCGATTCGTAGTAAATGATTCTGAAGATCAAGTTACATATCCAGAAACTGATATGCTAAGTGGTCCTACTGTTCAACCAAATATGATATCCGTTGATGAATTAAAGTCAAAAGCATCTTTTATTTCGTGGGCTTGGTGGCTAATCTTACTGAATTCATTTCTAATTATGGGTGGAATTGGTTGGGGTATTCATACATTTGTTGAAGCTCGTGATACTGTCCACCTAAAGGAAAAAAGAAAGGTAGAAAGAAGCATCAGAGAATTTGATGAAAATGAAAAGATACGGACCACTGAATTAGAATCTAATACTGAAATATGGAGTTTAGATTCTGGTGATAATCATAATTTAGATATCAATACAGATGAACTACTATCTCAATTAGGCGATGAGGGATTAGAAGACCTTTGAGGAATAGATATTGATAATGAAAGGTGGATGGAAAATTGCTATTGGAATCACCTGTATATCTAATTGGTAGATGGACTGGAATTATTGTTTTCCTGCTACTAATAATTGATTTCACTATGATGGAAATTTTCCGATTACGAAAGGATACCATGAAGGAATGGCTTGCATCACGCGTCTATGCTAACAAATTGCACGGGATTACTTCGGCCACAATTTTACTTGTCGCCATACTTCATTCTATGCTACTTGCATTCGGACACTGGAATAGCCTAGTTTCATCATTTCCACTTTGGATGCCGCTTGGAGAGAATCTTGCCATCATGTATAATCTTGGAACACTTGCAGCTTGCATGATGTTATTTCTTGCACTACACGGCTATTTTCGCAACTGGTTCTGGAAAAAATGGAGTCATAAGGCGTGGGTTAGAACCCACTTTTGGACCACAATTTGTTTGATAATTATCATCTTTATTCATGCAATAACTATTGGTGAAGAATTACAATTTTTGGGACTTTCAATCCGCAGTTGATAGCTAATTAATCATAGCAGTTTTGAAATTAGTATAGCCTGTCCCACAATTATCTGACACCGCCCCGCTGTGGAATGTGTTGTCGGAGGTGCGATGCATGAGTGCTATGGAAAACCAAGATTCTGCTACCAAGATAGAATTGCCAATCGCTGCAACATTAGCAAAGCAATCCTACCATCTAGTAGGAGACCACGGTGGAGTGAAAATCTGCCATTGGACCAAAGAGGATTTGCGCAGTGATCGAGCATGCTACAAGGGAACATTCTATGGGATTGAAGCTGGAAATTGTATGCAAATGGCACCAAATGTTGACACTTGTAATCTCTCTTGTTCCTACTGTTGGAGAGAACCACATTCTGACACTTTGACAAAAATTGATGATGACCCGTTACAACTATTCTATGAAAGTATACGAGCACAACGTCGTCTGCTCACTGGATTCAAGGGACACAAAGATGTGCCTTTCGAAAAATGGGAGGCGTCCCAAAATCCTAAGCATATTGCAATATCCCTCAATGGTGAACCAACTCTCTACTCTCGACTTGGAGAGTTCTTGGAGGTCTGCCACCAGCACGGAGTATCGACCTTCTTGGTAACAAACGGGAGTTTGCCCAAAGTATTGGAAAAACTTGACCCGCTGCCCACTCAACTCTACATCAGTGTGGATGCACCTAACAAGGAATTATTCAATCGCCTATGCCGCCCGAAATTTAATGCTAGTGCGTGGGAAAAACTTGAGGAAACCCTTGCAATTCTCCCCTCACTAGACACACGAACAGTCTGTCGCCACACCCTCATCAAAGGCGAATCTCTGGGCCATCACGAAGATTATGCACGACTGGATAACATTGCTGACCCTGACTGGATTGAGGCGAAAGGATATGTCTATGTGGGGCATTCACAGGCTAATCATACTATAGAAAATATGCCATCTCATGATGAGATAATGGCATTTTCACATAAACTCGCCCCTCTAGTTGGTCGCGATGTATTAGCGGATAGACGAGAGAGCAGAGTTGCCTTGATTGGTAGAGAAATAATACCAATTACTCTTCCCACCCAAACTAGGGAGTATCCTGAGAATCTTGGAATCGCTAAACCCCAGAACTACAAGTTACCTATGGCATAGTCAAGTAGGGCAAGAATCAGAATCATCTTGAGGTAAATCAAATGGCGATTCTATAATTTGCATAGGATTCACGAGTTCACCATCATCCCATTCTCCCAAATCGGTCATCTCACCTGGTTCCATGAACCACTTCATAGCAGAATCGGCCGAGTCATTATCACTCCATGCTGACGATGAGATATAATCTGCCTGTGCCTCGATTCGGGGGTAGTAAGATTGATCAGAGAGTGATTCCCTAACCACAGCAGCAGGAAGATAGTGTGAAGCTATTAGGCGTGGAAATCCCCGATAATCTGAAGGAACCAAGAGGAAAAGAACCTGCTCAGGGGGAAGTGGCTCTGCTCCGTCACGATTGCTAATTCGGTCGTATTGCCAGCGACCTAGGCACTTTTTGACAACCATATCATCTTCATATTCCACAATGTGAACTAAAGTGTGATTGGGCAATAAAGACATATTTCCATTCAAAGCTTGTTGCGTGGCGTGAACCCAAGGGGCTTCGAGATTTAGAACTAAAGATTCTGAACCCCAACCGCGCTCCAATCCTATACCCAAGACATAGAATAGTGACCCTGCCCCCATACTATGTCCACTAATCCAAAGATGATTAGTATCGATTGTGGCGCCGCCAATATCAGACTGTAAGGCTGTATCATTGGCAATGAAATCAAATGCTGCATCAACACCATGCATTGCCATTGTGAATCGTGGCTCATGCTGAGGGTGATCTGAACCCCCGAATAGATATGTCAACTCAAAGTCACTCGGAACTGATGATAAATCAACATCAGAAACATACTGTGGAAAGATAGTTACTAGCCCCTGCCCTGCCAGAGATTCCATAGTATCTCGATAGAATTCCACTGCTTCACCTTCATGGCCATGTAGCATGATAGCAACCCCTATCGACTCCTTTTCTATACCCTCAGGAACAAAGACATGTATGTTCCATTCATACTCTTGAGATCTATCATCCCACCATTGTGTTATACTTTCAGGATAATCTGTTGCGTAAATGTACTCATTCACTTCGTAGGGCATATCTGTACTACCGTATCCATTCTCAGGTCTTTCCGGTGGAGAAGGTAGGATTCCTGCCATGGCCGTAAGATTTGGCAAGGTAAGAAGCAAGGACATGAGCAACACGGAAAGCAGTGAAAGAGATGAGATCGGTGCCTTCTTGACGCCCTCAAAACCGAGTGAAATGGTTCTGTGGGATGTAATATGTCCTAATGTTGCAGCAAGCATGAAGGTACCTAGAACAAATGGCATCGTAACGATGGCTCCGAGGAAAAACTGCATGTCTAGCAAGAGGAAAATGAACGCACGGGCAAGTGACCAACCGATAATGAAGGCAGTGAACCAGCGAAACCAACGGGCCTCTTCTCTCTCTTTAAGGCGAAATCCTGTCCATCCAGTTATACCTACTAATAATATTGCAAATAACGCAATCCAACCTACCAATGAGCGGGCAGCAAAAGCAAAATCAATGCTGGCATAAGCAAAATAAAACAGAGCGCCGTAGAGCGTTTGACCTTTGAGAAGTTCCCACCAAATTGATGATGACCCAAATAGGAAACCGATGATTCCAGCAGTCAGTGGATAAATCCATATTCCTTTCCAGTCCACCTCAATCACCCATAATTGAGTCCCATATTGAGGCTATATTTTGACCCCAATCTTTGATGTTGAAGTGTTGTGAATGAGCGAGGGCTGTAGCATCTGGTTCTCGCTGGCTCTTATCCCTTGCTAGCCAAGATAAATGCAATTCTGTAATCGCTTCAACCCAGGCATCCTTATCGGTAGCAGATAGAAGCATGGAGGGGGCAGCAACTTCGTTGTGAGCGGGCAGGTCACTAGCTAGAACCGGGCAACCCGCTGCCATAGCCTCAAGGACAGGAAGGCCGAAACCTTCGCCTGCAGAAGGGAAAAGAAGGGCTTCAGCTCTTTGATAGGCCGCAATCAATTCATCATCAGAAAGTGGAAGATGAGAGCCGACTTTTACCATATTCAAATCTTCACGGATTTCTTCCGGCAAACTTGCAATTACTTCATCTAGAAAATCAAGACGCTTGCGTGGCTCATTACTTCCAACTGTAAGTAAAACGAAATTTCTCAAGCTAATCTCACCCGCTACACGATATGGTTCTGAATCAATCGCGTGTGGAGCTACGCACACCTTCTTGTCTGGCCATAACTCTCTGCATTCAGCAGCAGTCGCTTCCGAGATACAAATTAACAGATCTGCCCTACCCAAACCTTCGTGAAGATACTCGATATCCTTAGCACGTGTATTATTTGGATTATGATCTCCAACCTCTATGTCCAACACTCTTCTCGGTTTCAAGTGAAATAAGTCATGCACAATGACGCTAACTGGAACTGGCGACTTGAGAGGCACAAGATGTGCTTGCTCTTGGTCTGTAATGTGTAATAATTCACAATTTGAAGATGCGATGGCCTTTGCAACCGCTTTTTGTTGGCCTTTTCTTCTTCGCCAATATCGGAGCAAGGGATTACCCCCAAGCGGGTGCTCAACTACATCAGCTAATTCGTAGTTAGGAATCTGTCCAGATTCAAGCCGGTCAACTAACTCATGATGGGCGCGGCCAAGACCGCTTTGACGGGGCAACGCCCCGCCTCTTGCAAGCAAAACTCGCCTCGCCATCACTCCCGCGAACCCATGCCGATATTAAACGGGCGAGCAGACGAGGGCGCATGTGCGCCGCATCCGCGCCCCTACCTCGACTGTTGGTGGTGAAAGGGAGTTTCGAGCAATTTGGCGGCGCAGAACGTGACCTGCTCAACAATTTGCCAGCATGGAAAGAGCGTTTTGATGTCACTTTGGCATCATTGAACCTTCCAAAAGAGGCAAGAGCGAGGTTAGATGAGGAAAATATCCCCTACTTAACCCCTGTAAAAGAGTGGAAAGCACCGTCAGGAATTTGGGCAGAGGCTAGGGCTTTGGGCAGTCGTCAAGCAGGAAGGGCTTGGCTATCAATGCTGGATTTGACTGAACAGATTACTGGTTTGAGAGAGGTAATTGCCAATGTTGATGCTATTCATGTCACAAGTGGAGTTGGTTCTCTAGAGTTCACCGTACTAACCCCGCGACACATACCACTCCACTATTACTGCCTAGAACCACACCGAGGTTTGTATGAAAATGTCCTACATCGGAATATCGATGGAACTCCTAAACGCAACCTTTCAATCACTCATTTTTTGTTGGGAAAACAAAAACGCCGAGATCGAAAATTTGTTGCTAGCCTAGATAAGCGAAATAATTTCCATATTTCTGGTAACTCTGCTTGGATTCAAAAGCGGATTGCAACAGTTTATGGTGTTGATTCTCAACTTTTACTACCGACTGTAGATATTTCCGCTTGGATTGAAGGAGATGGAAATTCAGGCGATTATGTAGTCACCATCGGCAGAGCATCCCATGTCAAAGGAACTTGGGATACTGTAGATATGTTGGCAGGTACTGGATTGACGCTTTCACTTGTTGGTAGTGGCTGTAAGGAAGATCTAGAACAATTGCAATCTCATGCCAATAAATTGGGAGTTACATTAGACATAATGCCTAGACTCAATCAAGACGATTTAGTCACTCTTGTCAAAGGTGCAAGGGCTGTTGTCAGCCTTGCCTACAAAGAGCCATTTGGCCTCACACCGATTGAAGCACAAGCGGCTGGCACTCCAGCATTGATGGTTGATGAAGGCGGGTTTAGATACACAGTTGAAGATGGCGTAAGCGGGAGACTTTTGCCAAGAGGCGACTGGAAAAAATGGCATCAAGCATTGGAACAAGCCGATAACCCAGATATTCGAAAGAAGTGGGCCTTGGCGGGGCGTGATAATATAGAGAAAATGGGCCTTACGCCATCTAATCAAGCAACAAAACTCTCGGAAATCTTTGGATTTGCAGAAGAAGAGTGACCCGTTTAATTCATGTTTGGGTCACCACCCGCCGCATCATGGAACCTGTTCAGAGTGTCGCCATCATCGGCGCTGGCAATATGGGAAGTGGAATTGCTCAGAAGACCGCACAAGAGGAATTTGATGTGCAAATGGTTGACCGTGAAGCACAGTGGGTGCAAAGAGGAGAGGGCATAATTTCTGACTTCCTTGCAGAGGCTGTCGAGCGACGTATCTTTTCCCCTCAACAAGTTGAAGCGATTGAAAGCCGGATATCGGGAGTGGTTGGAACAGAAAATGTAGCACCTGATACTGACTTAGTGATTGAAGCTGTTTTCGAAGACTTTGACATCAAAACTGCAGTCTTTACTACTCTAGATGAGGTATGTGATGAGAAGACGATTCTAGCATCCAATACCTCCTCACTTTCTGTCAATGAACTAGCACAAGCAACTGGTCGACCAGATCGGTTCGTCGGTCTCCATTTCTTCTACCACCCTGCTAAAAACAGATTAATTGAGGTGATTCCGGCCAAAACAACAAGCCAAGAAACAATTGAACGCACTGTACAATATTGTAAAACCCTAGGAAAAGTAGTAATTGTATGCAAAGATAAACCTGGGTTCGTAGTCAATCGCTTCTTCGTACCATGGCTAAATGAAGCGTGCCTCCTTCTTGAGGAAGGTGTAGGAACAACTGCACAAATCGATGCTGCGGCTTGCAAAGCATTCAGAATAGGCATGGGTCCATTTGCTCTGATGAATCTAACAGGGCCACCAATTGCACTACATTCTACTGATTACCTAGCAGAACAACTCAATACTCCTAGATATACTGGTGCCCAAAATCTACGAGATATGGTTGCAGCTGGCGACATGTGGGAAATTGGTGATGATTCAGATGTTGATGATGATGCGGCAGAAATCATCTCAACACGGCTCTTGGGACAAGTATTTGCAGTCGCTGCTCAAATTGTTGAGGAAGAAATTTGCTCTATGGAAGATGTCGACAGAGGCGCCAAAGTCGGATTGAGATGGGCAAGAGGGCCTTTCGAATTGGCCAACAGAATAGGTGTAGAGAAGGCTGCAAATATGGCAGAGGAGTATTCTCAATTAGCCGGTTTTGAAATGCCTTCACTTTTATCTCAGCAGGCAAGTAAAGGTGAAGGATTCACATTTTCCTACCTTGATGTCACACAAGATGGAGACGTTGCAACAATACAGATTAATCGTCCTGAAGCGATGAATGCCTTGAATGTAGATGTTGTCAATCAACTCGGATTAACATTGGACAATTTGAACTCTAACGACTCGGTGAACACTATTGTTCTAGAAGGGGCTGGAAAAGCATTTGTTGCTGGAGCAGATGTAAAATTCTTTGTAGATAAATTACGAGCTGACTGTTTTGTGGATATTTACGATTTCACCGCCTTTGGACATGAGGTGCTGAACAAGTTGGAAAGTTCACCAAAAACCACAATTGCCCTAACCACAGGACTAGCCCTAGGAGGGGGTCTTGAATTGGCGCTTTCATGTGACTACCGCATAGGTACTCGCAAGACTCAATTCCGGTTCCCTGAGACAAGCATCGGCATTTACCCCGGATTGGGCGGAACACAGAGAACACCGCGTATATGTGGAGTTGAAGCGGCTCGCTGGGCTGTTCTTGCTGGCAATTTCATGGATCACAATACTGCTGCTGCACTTGGACTATTGACACACCTCGTTGAGCCTAGCGAGGTATCTACTACAGTTACACAAATTGCATCTACAGGTAAGCCTGATAACAAATATCCTGGAAAACCAATGGATGAAGAACATCCTGTTGCTCAATTCAGTAATGCATTCTATTCAAATGAAAGCATGGTAACTCTTCTTTCAGGTTCCTGTCCAGAAGGATTTGATGCTGAAGACAAGCAGGTGAGTAGACAACTGCGCTCACTCTCCCGTACAGCACCAATAGCGCTCTCTATGGCTAGTGGATTGCTTGATGATGCTATCAATACTGATGACCTTGATTCTGGGTTAGCACTCGAACTGGACCGACTATCAGCTATCTTTGGCACTTCTGATGCACTAGAAGGGCTATCAGC
>Ga0208766_1000482_pt1 | contig 22063 bp, 20 predicted proteins | sample ETN01SmetaG_3_FD_185792 | JGI IMG/M metagenome (GOLD analysis project Ga0208766, IMG submission 185792) | Marine microbial and viral communities from oxygen minimum zone, Eastern Pacific Ocean - ETNP2014F12-01SV263 (SPAdes) (version 2) | ecosystem: Environmental > Aquatic > Marine > Oceanic ... | reverse complement strand
AGAATTCAGCAAAATATCTCAAACCATATCTGAAGCCTGAAAGTACCTTGTTAGATGTTGGGTGCGGACCAGGAAACATAACGTTAGAGTTCGCCGAGAAATTGAGGTTTGGAAATGTAATAGGAATTGATGCATCCGAAGCGATCATTAAAAAAGCTCAAGAAAACTACCGAGCATCTAATTTGGATAATTGCTCATTCCGAATCGGGGATGCTTACAGTTTGGATTTCGAAGACAATAGTTTTGATATCGTTCATGCCCATCAACTACTACAACACCTTAAGAACCCAATAGCAGCCATTCAAGAAATGTATAGGGTTGTGCGCCCTGAAGGTATCGTGGCAGTTCGAGATGCAGATTATGGAGGAATGATTTGGTCTCCTAATGACCCAAGGCTTAATGAGTGGATGGACCTATATCACCGCATGACAAAAATAAACAATGTTGAACCAGATGCAGGACGTTTCCTTTTCTCTTGGGTCTCTCAAATTCCATTCTCATCAATTGCCGTTTCAAGTTCTACTTGGACGTTCGCTACACCTGAGATGAGGGACTGGTGGGGAGGACTCTGGGCTGAACGTATACAAAAGTCAACATTTTCTGAACAAGTACTCGTTCATGGATTAGCTGATCAGAATCTTTTGAACGAATTATCAGAAGCGTTCAAGCATTGGGCTAAGCAATCTGATGGGTTTTTCCTTGTGCCTCATGGGGAGATACTGGCAATTAAGTAGGTTCACCTGCACAGATACGCAGCATAGAAGTCGAATCTTCCTTCTAAATACAATCACACAACTTCCCCGCGAAAACCGAGAAACAAGACTCGCTGTTCGCCTCAGATGATATCTTAATCTCGTCGCTCATCTTCTAAGCCCGTCTTTCCGGCTTCTCGCATAAATGGGACATTTGTCATATGTTGAGGTGCTCCACCTTTTGATCCTGAGGTGAATCCTGCATCAACAGTAAGGCAATGGCCGTTAGTGTATCCCGACTCATCAGAAGCGAGAAACAAAGCAGCATTCGCAACATCTTCAGCAGTTCCGGCTCTGCCTTTCAATGGAGAATTTTGTGCTAGGGCTTCCTTCAATTCTTCCATTGCCTCAAAATCGCCAAGGTGCGCTTGTGCGGCTAGAGGCGTTGTCACTCCACTAGGAGCAATGCAGTTAACACGAATCCCGTACCTACATAACTCTGCTGCCGTGTTTTTCGTCAAGCCGACAACAGCGTGTTTCGCTGCCGCATAGGCGTGCGGACCGAATCCGCCGCTTAAGCCAGCAGTGCTTGCCATGTTAATAATTGATCCGTTTTCTTGTTTCTTCATTTTCGCAGCTGCATGTTTAATCCCCAGGAACGAACCGGAAACAAGAATTTCTAACGTCTTTTGGAACTCTTCAAGTAGTATCTCGTCAATGGGTGCCCTAGCCCCAACGATTCCAGCATTATTTACCATTACATCAAGGTTCCCAGTTACAGCGATAGCCTCAGCAACTAGCTCTTTGATATGGTCTTCCTTGGTAACATCACATAAAATGAACTTGGCTTTGGGACCTAGATTCTCTGCAACTGATCGTCCAAGGTCATTTTGAATGTCTCCAAGGATTACATATGCTCCCTGTTCGACAAATGATCGCGCAATAGCTTCTCCAATCCCACTTGACGCACCTGTTATTACTGCTACCTTTTCTTGCAACCGACCATCCATATCACTAATATACAATAAACCAAACGTTTGGTTGACTATTGATCAGATATTGACCAGAAAACAGCAGAGGAGCATCGTGGAGGCAGAAGAAACAGAAGGTAAATCAATCCAGAAAGTAACCACTGAAGAAATCTCAAGTGAACTTAGCCGACGCGGTCATATTGTGACTTCATGGGATGGAATCGGTGGAATCACACTTCCTACCAAAGCGATAGCGACTATGTATAAGATTGGCCTTCCGGAGAACCCTGATGCTCCAACTGTTTTTAAAATGAATTTTCCTGCTGGGTGCACAATTGAAACACACACTCATGCCTGCGATTATTCGGAGATAGTGCTTGAGGGATCACAAAAAGTAGGTAAGAAGTGGCTCTACCCTGGCGATATCCGAATTGGTCTCGCTAATAAGGGGTACGGACCGTTGGTGGCAGGACCTGAGGGGGCTACCGTGTTGGTCATCTTCGCTGATGGTAACTGGCCTGGCCTCCCCTTGGGGAAAGGCTCGGGAGATACACTTGGAACCACTGAGATCACAGACCGATTCGTAGCATAATTAAGAAGAAACGACTGCCGTGAAGAACCCATGGGTTACAGAAATTACTCCTGACTCCATCAAGCATTTCGTTTGGGGGATCGGAGACGATAACCCGCTATGGCTCGACCCCCACCACTGTTCTTCTTTGGCATGGAATGGGACAATTGCTCCCCCATCGTTCGCTTATGCCAATCACGATACGGTTCTTGCTCCAGGATATGAAGGGTATGAACGCCATTATCAAACAGTCAACTGGGAGTGGTATCAAAACTTTGAAATTGGAGATCAAATAACATCGCAAGCAAAGTTACTTAAAGAGGTTGGAGATCCCTCATCAGAAATTATTGAACAATGGAGTGAAACAAACTTCTCAGTTGAGTCCAAAGGGCTTGTAGCTAGATCTACAGTCATGATTAAGCGTGATAAAAACCCTCTACCCGAAATCAATCAACGAGAAGAAATTCGTTACGATAGCGATGAGCTTTTACGGATTGAGGAAAGAATTCTATCTGAGAGCCGTAGAGGAGTCACACAAGTACACGGCGGAGAAGTTTCCATTGGAGAAACCATCGGTACTATCACAAAGGGACCGCTTAGCATCATGGACATAGTCGCATGGTGTGCTGGGACTCAAGGCGCTCCTGATTCTGATATCGAAAGCAGCTCTGGAGGTCTAGAAACTCAAGCAGCAAGTGGTCCGCAGCTAACCTCTTGGGTCATTCACTTAATTACAAACTGGATGGGTGACAAAGGGTTTCTGAAGTCCTTGTCTGCAAGTTTTGCCGATCTTCCATTTTTGGGAAGTACGACAACAATAACTGGACAGATCACTAAAATCATTAAAGATGATTCAGGCTACTTATGCGATGCGGATATCACATGCCACTTACAAAATAATGAGTTGATCGCTGAAGGAACTGCCATTATCCACCTTCCAAACGAAGAGGATTTGTAGTAACACTGAGCAACTAAGCGGACTTTTCTGGACGTCACAAATTATTTAACTTAGTTTATTAATATGACCAGTGAGCAAAGTCTGAAAGAGAAACTTGTAATAGCCTCTCAAGCGCTGGGTCTTCGAGGATGCGGGACAGGAATAGGAGGGCATGTTTCTATAAGAGTCCCGGGCGAAGAGGCACTTTGGATTAATGCGTTTGACCGAACGCTTTCAGAGATAACTATTGATGACGTGTTAATGATTGATTTTAAAGGCAACATTATTGAGGGTGGTAGAGAAGTTAGTGTTGGTTACGCGTTTCATCCTGGAATATACAAAGTGCGCGAGGATGTTAATTCAATAGTCCATACACACGGTCCGTGGGGTACCGCATTAGGGGGTTTAGCGCGCCCGTTGAAAATCCGCGCTAACTTGGCTTGCTTCTTCCATAATGATCAGGCGTTAAGCCCCGATGACTCATTTTCTTCTATCGGACCTGTTATCGGAAAAGCGAATACAGTCATAATCCCCTGGCACGGTTGCATAACTGTTGGAACGACCATCGGACGAGCAACAGCGCTCCATGCAACACTTGAAGACATGGCACGGTTAGATGTATTGCTTGAACCCTCAGGGGCACCAGAGATACCACTTGAGTGGCGTGATCGCATAAAAGATCTAGTAGATAATAAAGCCGGGTATCTAGAACAAACTTGGGAACTCATGAAACGTCAAGTTGCTACCCATCTAAATACGTAAAACCTCTCACCCGACATAACATGAATATTCAACATTGTTGCGTTCGCAGGGAAACTGTGTAAGAGTTACGTTAATCAACCATTTGGTTGGTTAAACTGCGGAGGAGTAAGAATATGGAACGCATCATAGGAAATATCCTTCCAGCAAAACCATTTTAAAAAACGGAGGGAATATGAGTAAAAAATTACTTAGACTACTAGCACTACTAGCTGTTTTTAGTCTCTTTGCTATTGGTTGCGGCGGCGACGACGATACCAGCAGCACTTCTGAAGAAACTGCAGAAGAAGCTACAGAAGAAACTGTAGAAGAATGTGTACTTGGACCCGGTGTCTCCGACACGGAGATCAAGATAGGTTCTTCACAACCTTTGACGGGTAACCTTGCTGCTTTGGGTGTGCAAGCAGAGTTCGCACTCAATGCAACAATCAAGAGAATCAATGATGGTGGTGGCATTGCAGGTAGAACAATCTCTCTAACAGTACAGGATGACGAGTTCAACCCAGAAAAGACAGTAACGAATGCTCAGTACTTCATTGATCAAGTCGGGGTATTTGCCGTTTGGGGAAGCATCGGTTCAGCTCCAACAGTGGCAGCTATTCCATTGCACGATGAAGCTGGCATTATGACCCTGTTTACATGGTCACAAGATACATCACTGTTTGATCGAGAAGCACATCCTTACTTCTTCTCACTAAACCCATCCGGTTACAAACAAGCTGTAGCTTTCTCGAATTATTTCGGAAACAAATTCGATTACGGTTCAGAAACACCAGTAGTTGCGGGACTTGTGCTTAGCTCACCAGATGGTGAAGAAGCAGCACAAGGTGTTCGCGATGGTGCAGCTGGCGCGTTTGAAGGCGGAACTCAAACCTGGGAACGTGACGCGACGACATACCAACCGCAGCTCCTAGCAATGAAAGATGCAGGAGTTACTGATATTTACACTGTTGTCGGTGATACTCAATTCGCCCAGATCATCCAAGAAATGGATCAGGTCGGACTTGAAGCAAGAGTTTGGGGAACCAACGCTGTTGTTACATCCAACTTGATTGACCTTGTCGGTCCGCTAGCTGAAGGTGCACTTGCCGTAACCGTCATGACTGGACTTAACGCTGACGTACCTGGGCTTGTCCAGTTCCGTGAGGAAATGGCTGCCGTCGGAGCGTCTGAAGCCGACCTAAGTTCTGCAAGCATGCTTGCATACTCAGGTGGTCTCGCTCTAGAAGCAGGACTTCGGGCTGTTGGTGAATGTCTTAATGCCGATGCCTTGGCTGATGCCCTCCTAGCACTTGAGGACTTCAGCACTGGAGGCATCATGGCGCCAATTAACTTTGATCCTTCAACGGGTCTAGGTAATCAGGGTGCCATTATCCAAGAAGTTGTTGATGGAGTTTGGACAACTGTAGACGAAGGTTAAAACTACTAAAGACATAACAATGCCCTTGCTGGGGTACTTCCTCAGCAAGGGCTTGTCTTTTAATATAAGGGATGAGAATCTAAAGCTATGACGGAGTTAATTCAACTACTTTGGTCTGGCGTACTGAATGGTCTTTGTTACGCACTTATCGGCCTATCACTGGTACTCATATTTAAAACTGCCCGTATTCTGAATTTTGCTGCCGGTACTATGGCTGGCTTTACTGGGTGGTTTGCTTGGTGGTGGGCTACAAAGCAAGGAATCCCATTTCTCCTAGCAATCTTGGTTGCAATAATTATGGTCGCTGTTGCAACATTATTAATTGAGCGGTTGACCATACGACCATTGATAAATGAGAATTTTTTGTCAATCGTCACTATTACATTGGGCCTTGAATTCTTAATTGCAAATATTTCCATACGGATGTTCGGGGGGCGAGCGGAAAGCTTCCGAATTCCTGGCGACATCCAGTTTAAAAATTTCGAAATTGGTGGAGTCCGATTCAACTGGTGGCACATAGTAATCCTTATAGCCACTTTCGTAATCCTCGCGATCGTAGGATATATCGTTAACAGAACAGAACTTGGGCTTGCCATGAGAGCATTTGCTGAAGATAAGGATGCTGCTCGCCTTATGGGAATCAAAGAATCTACTGTTTCCCAGTGGACATGGACCCTATCGGTCACAGTTGGTGGTTTAACCGGAATCCTGTTTGCCCCTGTACTATTCCTCCAGCAAGATTATATGAATATTCCATTCATTAAAGGTTTCGTCGCAGCGATACTTGGAGGATTTACCAGTTTAAGCGGTGGCGTCCTTGGAGGTCTTCTCCTCGGAGAACTTGAAGCGCTAGCGGTAAAATATGCTCCTCGCCAAGCAGCTGCAGCATTGCCGGTCATCATCGTGTTTTTTATTCTCCTTATTCGCCCACGCGGTCTCTTCACCCGAGCCAAAGCACATGAGCGAGTATGACAATGGCTTATAACGAACAAACATCTTCTTCATCCGCATCAGCTATGCAACGAGCTGGGATACCTGTACCTGGCTATATCAAACGGAACCAAATACTCGGAGCATTTTTCTTTGCGCTGACTTTTCTCGTGATTCCACAATTTGACCAATACACGACCGTTATTGGATTCATTCTTGTCTTTGCCGCTGTTGGAGGTAGCTTAGTCATTGCTTTCGGTGCCGCCGGACAATTTACTTTAGGGCATTCGATCTTCCTTGGCGCAGGAGCTTTCCTGTCCGCCAATATTGCTAATGACAGTTACGGATGGGGCCGAGGGCTGGAACTGGAGATCCCCATTGCGCTTGCTGTATGTTTTGTTCTTGGTTTAATTGTTGGCCTACCAAGCCTAAGAGTAAATGAACTTTATTTAGCATTAGCCACGTTTGCTATTGCTTACGTGGGTCAACAAGTCCTGTATGAATGGAAACAATTCACCGCTGGCGGATCTGGAAAACCAGCTGGAGATTTAACCCTTTTCGGTTGGGAAATAGGTCGAGGGGTCCCCTACATTCGCCTTAGCCTTATCATCTTGTTGATCATCTTTTGGATATGCGGAAATATCCTTGATGGCAAAACGGGTAGGTCAATGAATGCCCTTCGAACGAGCGAAACTGCCGCTAGGTCTGCTGGAATTAATGTTGCATGGCTTAAAATTCTTGCATTTGGGATAAGCGGAGCGATCACTGGTTTAGCAGGAGTTCTGTACATCCATAACCTCAGGTATTCCGGGCCAGAAAACTTCAACGTACACCTCTCTATCCTTCTAATCCTCACCCTCATTATCGGGGGCCGCCACCGACTTGCAGGTGCTATCGCTGGGGCCATTTTCGTCAAATTTCTTCCAGAACTTATCCGAGATGTTCAGGACTACGAAGGAATCATTTACGGTGGCTCTCTTATACTTCTAACTCTTTTCTCCCCTAGAGGATTAATTGGGTTAATTGAATCCTTCTTTCAGTTACTGGGCAAACTTGTAGCTCAAACTCCCCTAACTAAATTTCTTCCTAAAGACACTAAAGCTAATATTAGCCCTGCCGATGAGGTAACTTCACCTTTACAATCTGCCACATTAGCCGGATTAGTAACATCTAAAAAACGAGGTCACCTAACAGTCCAAGACGCCAGAGTCATCTTCGGTGGTGTCCGTGCCGTTGATGGAGTTTCATTTGAAGTAGAGTCTGGGAAAATTACTGGAGTAATTGGATCAAACGGAGCAGGCAAAACAACACTTTTCAATGCTATTACTGGGCATGCAAAAAATGCTGAAGGTCACTTCATTCTGGACGGGAAAGAAGTATCCAATAAACCAATCCATGTACGATCCTTAGCAGGACTCGGACGAACATTTCAGAATCTTAACTTACATGGCGATATTAGAGTCCTAGATCATGCGTTAATCGGCCTAGATAGAAATATGGGATATGGAAGAATTTCTGAAGCCTTTCGACTACCACATGTAGTAAAAAATGAACGTCTCGCCTACGAACAGTCTGCGGAATTGCTTGATCACATGGAACTCCTTGAATACTGGGACGAAAAAGTTGATGACCTCCCCTACGGTCTCCAAAAGCGTGTGGATGTTACTAGAGGGCTAGCCACTAATCCCTCTATTCTGCTTCTGGATGAGCCTGCGGCAGGACTTCCAACTGCGGAAGCTTTAGAAATGATGAAGCACGTAATTGAATACGCTGAACATATAGGTTGCGGCGTTATTGTCATAGAACACAATGTTGAACTTGTCGCCGACGTTTGTGAACGAGTGATAGTTATGGACGCCGGAAAAATACTGGCAGATGGAACCGCTGAATCCGTTATGAAAAATGAAGACGTTATCGCCGCCTACCTAGGAACGTAGAATGAGTAAACTTACTATTTCAAATCTAAAAGTAGGGTATAAAAAAAATCAAGTAATCCATGGATTGAATCTACATGTCAATTCAGGAGAACGCGTTGCCCTTCTTGGAGCGAACGGGGCCGGGAAGTCAACCGTACTTAAAACCATTTCTGGCCTACTTACACCAACCGAAGGGACTATCCAATTCAACGATGAAGAGATCGGTGGGGTTTCGCCAGCAGGCATTGTAAATCATGGAATCGTTCATGTGCCCGAAGGCAGAAGAGTGTTTCCTGCACTCAATGTTGAAGACAACTTAAAAATTGCTAATTACCGCCAAGGTCCTGATCGTCTCGCTCAAGGCCTAGAGGCCGCGTACTCAACATTTCCTATCTTGGAAGAACGACGAAAACAACCAGCAGGACTCTTAAGTGGTGGGCAGCAACAAATGCTCTCGCTTGCCCGAGCAATTATTGCTAGACCAAAATTTTTACTTATCGATGAAATGTCCTTAGGTCTAGCGCCCTTATTGGTAAAAGAGTTTTACCAGACACTTGATTCTCTCTTTAGTAGTGAGGTTTCATTGTTACTCGTTGAACAAAACGCAGGGATGGCGCTAGCGCATTGTTCTCGATTCTATGTGATTAGAAATGGCGACTTGGTCCTAGAGGGAAATTCAGAAGAGTACCGAGATGACCCCACTAAACTCCAGCCTGCCTACCTCGGTCGCTAACACAGGCATAGCTCTTTAAATTAAGCACTAAATACTCAATTCAGACATACAAACAATTTGAATTAATGTCTTTAAATTTTTCTTGCCCTAATAACGCAAGTGTTCTGTCAATATCTGCTGCCAGAATTGTAAGAACTTTCTCTACTCCCTGCTCTCCACCAGCGGCAAGCCCCCAGTACCACGACCGACCTCCACAAGCAGCCGTCGCTCCCATCGCACGAGCCTTAACAATATCTTCTCCACGACGTATTCCCCCATCTAAAAATATTTCTGCACGGTGACCGACAGCATGAACTATAGATTCAAAGACAGTAGCAACTCCAGGTACAAAACTCATTTGACGACCACCGTGATTAGAAACAATCACCCCATCCGCCCCTGCATTCACTGCGTTTATAGCATCTTCTGGAGTCATGATCCCTTTAACTACCAGCGGTCCCGACCAACGTTTACGAATCATTTCTAAGTCATCCCACGTTCTCGTTGGGTCTACTAATTCACGATCAGTATATTCACCTATTGAACTTGCGTCGTCACCTTCCGCAAGTCCCGCCAGATTCGCGAACGTTATCTCCGGTCCATTTAAAAGGCCCAAAAGCCACCTCGGCTTGCGCAGAGTATTTAATGCATTTCTTGGACGTATACGAATAGGGAGCGACATACCATTTGTTAGGTCACGTTCACGTTTACCAACAACAGGCACATCTACAGTAACGACTAATGCCTCGTACTTTGAGTCTTCAGCTCTTTTGATTAAAGAGTTAACAATTTCTTCATTCCCCCATAAATACAATTGGAACCACAATCTCTGATTTGAAACTGCTGCTATCTCTTCGAGGGTGTAGCCCGATGCTGTACTAACACAAAATACTGCACCGGCGCGCCCGGCAGCCGTTGCGACGGCCAACTCACCTTCCGGATGAGCGATTGTAGCCATACCAGAAGGTGAAAGAATAAATGGAAGTGAAGTTTTCTTCCCAAAGATATTTATTGAGATATCTCGGTCAGAAATATCTCTTAGGAATCTTGGACGCAGTTTAATCTCATTAAGTGACTGCCGATTCGCTACTACAGCTAACTCCTCATCAGCACCGCCATCAATAAAATCCCACACCATCTTAGGGAGTTTCCGTTTTGATATTTTTCTTGCATCTTCAATGGTATGAATAGCATTTACGCCGCTTCTATTCGTAGCTAACATTTTTGCTAGTTTTGAAATTTTCATCCTGCCCCCTATCCAATTGACTTGTAATTACTTTGCTTACAGCATTAGATCATTCGCACAATATCCGAATCCAAATGACTCACCATGCCCTCATTCTCAAGAGTGATATTGCTTCAATATTGCTTGCACAGTCGTACCTAAGTTCACGGGAGGACCCGAAGTTTAATATCACCTGTCTCCCTAGAGACATGCATCCCACTGATTAAGCTGCGTCAATATTTTCATCTTTAACTATTCCATTCGCGATAATTGAAAGTATGGCCTCTCGAATCGCATCATTTTCAAAACGCGTCCGTTTCGGATTGTACCATTCAACAAGCCACGCAATCATCCCCAAAAGAAGCCTAGCCAGGAGAACGGGGTGAATATCTCCACGGATGTCACCACTTTTTTGAGCTGATTCAATGATGGCCGCTACCCTCTTATCGTGATCTCTCCTACGTTCGGCGATACGTTCGCCAGTAGCACTGTCAGGTTTCTGCCGTAAGACCAAACTAACTTTCCCGAGATCATTAAGAGTTTGGTCAATGGCAAGCGTCAATGCTTCGATCAATGCTTCTTTTTGGTCAGACTTTGTCTCAGCTAGCGTCAAATTCATCTCAGCAGTTGTTTGGGCTTCGCTTGTTAATTTCTCCAGTAGATCGTCTTTCCCTGTTACATAGTGGTACAAGCTCGATTTATGTAGGCCCACGTTATCAGCGAGTTGTTGCATGCTCGCACCGTCATAACCTTCAACCAAAAACAATTCAGCAGCAACTTCTAAAAGACGTTCAAGTTTCTGGGGATCAGTTTGTCTCGGCACAATATTACTCCATCTTAGCTAATCGATCCCAGGAGTCGCCCCGACCAAGTTCACGTAACGCATGACGTTCTATCTCTTGCTTAGTAATTGTCCGCGGAAATTCAGTCACATACTCTATAAACCTAGGCACCTTGAAATAGGCAAGACGCTCTTCACACCATTCAACAATTTCCTCTGGCGAGAGATCTTCTCCCTCTTCCAAGTGCACATACGCCTTTATATCTTCTTCACCTAAGTCTCCGGGAACCCCTACAATTCCGCAATCTTTTACAGCATGGTGCTCAGTGAGCACTTTCTCAACTTCAAATGCAGAAACATTTTCTCCTCGAACCCTCACCCAGTGTGCTTGACGACCGACAAAATGTAAATACCCGCCTTCATCAAGGTAACCAATATCCCCACTGTGATACCAGAGATTTCGCCACGCCTGAATCGTTTCATTCGGTTTATTTATGTATTCCAACATGAAACAATTTGCGCCATTGGGACGAAGAAGAATCTGACCCTGCTCCCCTGTTGGGACAGGACAATCTTGTTCGTCCACTATCGATATGTCGGCCCAACCGTAGGTTTTCCCACAACTATCTTCCGTTTTGTCATCAAGTCTTTCGCTGCATAGGAGTACTCCCACTTCGGTCATGGCATACACCTCTAAAAGAGGGATCCCGAAGCGTTCTTCAAATTCATTCCGGAACGCAGACCGAACTTGACCCGACGCTATCCCTATCCCAACTCTAATATCGTGATCACGATCAAGGGGCGAGGGGTCTCGGGTTAGAAGAGCAGAAATCATAGTCCCTATGGGGTCAATAATGGTAGCCCCCGTTTCTCTAGCAATATCCCAATATTTTGAGACACTGAACCATTTGGTCATAACACCAGTTGTGCCACAGTACAGGGGACCCATAACCCCAAATTGTTGGCCCCCGACATGAAAGAAATGGGAGTTCGCGAAGTGGACATCATCAGGTTTCGATTGAGTAATCTCTTTGTATCTTTCGGCAGCGCCGATGTAGTGGAGGTGTGGAGCTAAGACTCCTTTAGGCATGCTTGTACTCCCCCCAGTGTAAATAATAGACATAGGGTCATTCGGAGCGATTTCGACTTCGGGAAGAATATTCTCACCTTCATAAAGGGAATCAAAGTTAATGAAGCCGTTTGTATCTGGTCCTCGCCAAAGGACCTCAAAGGGTTGATGAGCAAGGTTTGGTCGAGCTTCCATATACACATCAATAAGGTCATTATCAATGACCACGAGTTTCGCTTTCGTATCGCCAAAACTATACACAAGTTCATTGGGAGCAAGGGAAACATTGAGAGATGCAAAAATAGCACCGAGCTTTAGGCATGCGTACCATATGACGGCGTGATCAACAGAGTTATACATGAACGTGGCGACAACATCACCTTTACCAACCCCATAGTTGGTTAGCACGCTAGCAACACGGTTTGATAATTCGTCTGCATCAGAATAGGTGAGCGTTTCCCCATCGCACACCAGCAGCGGCTTATCCCCAAGAACGGTTCTTGCGAGAAATACGTCGCGCATATTTGTGTGTTCCAGTTCTATTCCGTTTAGTTGCATTTCTCTCCCTTCAAATTCATTCTTTGGAATTCGGATTTTTTGTCCATCTCCCAATATCTCCTCCGAAAAGAGGTAGCGACACTGGTCCATGTTTTTCAGACGGGAGGACTATCAAAGCCGTCCCTTTAGTACTTATCTCATTAAACTGGTTTTTCCCTTCTATGTCTAAAGCAATAAAGGCGTGTTCATCAAACCACCTTCCGGTTATCACCGCTGAAAGGTACGTTACATGACCGACAATGTTGGGCTTAAGCACGTCAACGTCAACTTCAGCTAAATGGGAATTGTCCCCCATCCAATCTGTGAGCATCTCAATAACCCACGCTATCCGATGAAGACCAACATCGTAAGCACCGCCCATTCCCACGTCTCTACCCTCTTTTGAGGAAAAGTGCCCACGCGCCGCAGAGTCTTTCGCTCCAGTTTCTTTATTTATCGCATAATCGTCATGTCGACGACGGTATCGTACTGCGTCACCATGAGCTCCTCCATAATGAAGAGCGCCTTGCGCTCCGGTATACCATTGGAAGATTCGATTAAGAGTCAAAGATTGACTGACAGGTCCAACTGTCTCACCAATTTGAGTTTCCTCCCACCTACGGTCCATCTCCCCGCGGCGCCCTTCAATTGCTAGTTCAGGACTGTAGACAACTTCAGGATTTTGGTTTACTTTTGGTCGTATTTTTTTTGGGGTCTTTTTTTCTCTGCGCGGTGTTCGTGCGACTCTTCCCTCTGCAAGGCATATGAGGGTTCCATCTGACCGGCGATAAGTAATTTCCCCAGTTTGCAAGACCCATAACCCAAATCTCTTCCCAGTTTTTTCTTCCATTTCCGTAAAGATAACTGAAACATCAAATTCGTCATTCAAACGGATAACGTCGTACCACCGCCATTTAGTCCCTGCATAAATCCATTGCACTCCAGGGAGTTTCGGAGCAACGATGGTGGCATCAACGGAGTAAAGAAAACTCGGAGGAGCAAGGATCTTTCTCCATCTCGTCTTGGAAACGTATCGGACGTCACGCCATAGTGGATTATAGTCTCCAACTCCATCTGCGAATTGCCTTATAGCGTCTCGTGTTGCAACACTATTCCATTGCATCCTGTCACGCCGTAACGGCACGCCAATGAGTTGGCGAGCCTCTTCAATCGACTCTTCATCAATTACTCCCCACCGCTCAGGGGCCGTCGCCATGATCTACCGAAACTTCGGAATAACGTCTTCAGCGAATTGAGCAAGTACGCGGGCATTCTGCTCACGAGTGTTGTATGGAGGAAAATGTAGAATCAATGAGTCAGCGCCTGTTGCTTCTTCCATGTACTTAATTTTCTCAATAACGCTTTCGGGTGAACCATAAATAATCGTATCATCACGAAGCTTCTCGTAGTCAGCGCCATGGAGTTCTTCCTTGCTCGAATCAGAAACTTTGCCGAGATACCCAGCGGCGGCAGGTCCTGTGAAAGTATTAACATGCTTCACTACAGATTCTGATGCTTCTTCCTTCGCTTGTTCGTCGGTATCAGCAACGTACACCATGCGCCCTATCCCAATAGTTCCATGTCCGGGGTTTGCATTATATGGAGCCTCGGTTTCTCTGCTTTTCTGCAAAAAATGCTGGCACTTCGGTGCGAGCTCGGCAATAGGGGTAAGGGTTGATGTCAATAGCCCCAGTCCGTATTTAGCACAGTTCTCAATGGATTCGTTACTAGATGCACCCATATACATGGGTGGGTGCGGCAATTGAACTGGGCGTGGAAGAATCTCGTAGTCTCCAGTAATTTTGTAGTTGGGAAGATATGTTCCCTGATGGTCAAGTCGGTGAGTGTGGAAGAGTTCCATCATCACTTCAAGCGCCTCTGCTTGAAATTTACGTCGATTTTCAAAATCAGCTCCCAAAGCTTCAAATTCGTGCTGCCTATACCCTGAGCCAATCCCAAAGGCGACTCGTCCATTTGTGAGGATGTCCACAAAGGCGATGTTCTCAACAAGGCGGACAGGGTTATGTAACGGAACGACCATGACACCGCTGCAAAGAGTTATATTTTTGGTCTGTGGAGCAAGGTAGGATATAAACTGCAACGGATCAGGCAAAATCCCGTACCCTGTGCTGGCGTGGTGTTCAGCTATCCAACACATGTCATAGCCTCGCTCATCTGCTTCAATAACCTCCTTCGTTACACGCTCGTGTATTTCTCTATATGGATACTCTTCAACTTGCCTATCAGGTTGAGAGATTTCAATTATTCCAAATTTCATATTTTTAACCTTTTCTTAATTGTCATAATACCTGTTGAAATTGCAGTCAACGCCCGACTCCAATCAAGTCTTCTTTTCCTACTCCATGAGGGGTTTCACGAGGAATGATTTCAAAGGGTAAATTCGCCACATGGTCTTCATTAAAAGTACCAACTCGGGTGATACCGCGTTCAACGAGTTCCTCAGCAGCGTAAACCGGAGCAAGGGTAGCACCAAAGTGGAGAGACCTTTCCAAGAGGTCATCCCGACTGAACTGCGCCAATGCTTCAATGAGAAGTGAATCGACTTCTTCGGAATTTGCAGCTAACTCAAATGGATTATCGAAACGAGGATCACCAGCCCATTCGGGATTACCTACAACTTCTCGGATCGCTTGCCAGTCTTTACGAGAACGACCAACAATTCCGACGAAGCCATCCTTGCAGGGGAAATGCCCCTGTGGATATATACCCCCATGCTCAACAGCGACGCTTCCGTTTCTCCTCCACCCATGTTCAACTTCAGCATGGTTGCCGGCATTCTGATCAGCAAAGGAACGGAGAATATCTGCACTTGAGATGTCAACCCTGCGACCAGAAGTATGATTCTTGAGTTCGGCACCAAGAAGAGCTGCAAGAGCCCAATTGGCTCCTACCAACCCACACCACTTCTCAGGCATATCTAAAGGGAGAGCGAGAGGTGGGCCATCAGCGTGGCCTAGAACCCAGGAAACCCCAGAGGCCGCACCGGCGTGAAGACCATTGCCATCAAGGCTCTTTTGAAAATCCCAGAGAACAATACTGGTGACCCCGCTAGTGGGAGGGTCATGAGAAACGTCACCAGCGGAATTACCAGATGTAATGGTGATTGGCGATTCATTGGTTTCTGAAGTCTCTATCCCTATCAGTTGCAACCAATGTCGAGCATAGAAAACGGAAGTTGTTTCACCGACGACACTAACTTGAGGACTCGTTAACATACCAGAAAAATCAAGTGACCTCATTGCCCTCCTCGCTCAAATTCTATTACCAACCATACGGTTGGTCGGTAATTAATATTTACACGTTACATCGCAAAATACAAGTAGTTCATAAGATTTCAGGAAAATCTTTCCTGGAATTCTCACCCTCTTGCGGTCTTGCTAAAACTGAATTAGGTTATGTATACCAACCAACCGTTTGGTCAATCTTGAACAAGTCATGAAATAGTCTCCCTAGAAATCGATGACTTCTAGACGATAGTGTCTTCAGGGAAACTCGGTTTACCCGAAGTCATCTCCGTTTCACTCAGATCCTAGTTTGGGATAGGCCGCCATAATGGCAATGCCATCTCCTCATCTATCCGCAACCCGTACGCTTCTACTTTTTGGCCTACTTGCAGGGTTTCCACATCCACATTAGTAACATTGCCCATGAAGCGAACACCTTCAGGGATCTCAATCATTGCAATGACAAATGGGACAAGAGTCGCGAACGGGTCAACACCATGTCTGCGAACAATGGTGAATGTGTAAATTTCCCCTTTCTCAGAGGTCTCGACCCATCCTGGTTCTGCTCCGCAAGAAACACAAAGGGTTTTCGGAGGGAACTGCGTGTTCTTACACTCTCCGCAACGTTGAATGATGAGCTTTCCCTCCCCAGCTGCTAAAAAATATTCACGGTCAACAGGACCAGGCCCAAGAGGTATCCGGTTCCATGGACCTTCGTCGATTACTTCCATTACCGCCGATCCTTACCCAAAATAGTCGTCCCGATATAGGAAAGTAGGCCCCCGCAACCCGCTGCCAGCGCTAGTTCACAGTCTGGAACCTGCGAATCTCCGCCATGACCTCGGAGTTGACGAACAGCTTCGGTTATGAGCATGGTCCCACGCATACCTGAATGGCAACTTGATAAAGATCCCCCATCCGTATTCATTGGCAAAGACCCGCCCATTCGAATGTGTCCTTCTTCAACGAAGGGTCCACCTTCTCCTTTCGGGCAAAATCCATGATCTTCCAGTAGAAGAAGAGCAGTAATTGTAAACGAATCGTAAAATTGAATTACGTCTATATCTTCTGGCTTCACCCCTGCCTGCCGGTACGCCTGGTGACTACTTACGGTTCCAGCTGTTGTTGTAAAATCAGGCATTGAATGAATATGCCAATGAGTATTAGCACCTGCAGCGCCAAGCACGTGAATTGGAGTTTGAAGAAGATCGCGTCCTCTTTCTTCTGTCGTCATAATAAATGCTGCACCTCCATCAGATACAACACAGCAGTCGAGCAGGTGTAACGGGTCGGCAATCATCGGACTTTTCAACACGTCACTGATTGTCAATGGGTCACGATACATGGCGTTAGGGTTCAAGCCAGCGAATTCTCTTACTCCTACTGCAATTTTCGCCAATTGTTGTGGTGTCGTTCCGTATTCCTCCATATGGCGAGTTGCAGCCATTGCATAGCAAGTAGCAATGGTACTGCCGTAGGGCTGTTCATACATGAGTGGACCTGAGAGGTCTCCTTCAAGAGACAAGCCACCTGTTCCCAACGTGCGCCCATAGCGGGTGAGGAAGTCAGAACCATAAGCGAACAGGATTACATCTGCCCGTCCTTCGCGAATTGCTGAAACAGCATCGGGGATCTGAAATTGCGCTGCCGACCCACCCGTATACGTCGTGTTCACCCATCGCGGCTGAAGCCCTAGGTGCTCAATTGCTTCTACATGCAACTCTGGATCCGTTGGCATGCTGGCACAGGCAAATCCATCAATTTCACTAAGCTTTAACCCACTGTCTTTCAAAGCTCGTTGGGTTGCTTGTGCAATATGCATCAGTGAATCGAGGTGAGGTGCTTTCGGATAGTCAGAAAGGCCTATTCCAACAATTACTGGCTCACGCGACACCGTTATCCCCCAATATTTTTCTGATTAGCAATTTGGCGCAAATCCAATTTTGATATTTTATTTGATCCCGTTAACGGAAACTCATCAACAAACTCTACATAGCGAGGTACTTTGAAATTAGCCATGGTTTCTCGGCACCAGCGAATCAGATCTTCTTCCGATACCTCTTCTCGCGAAATGATAAACGCGCAACCGACTTCACCCAACCGTTCATCCGGTACACCGATAAGCGCAACATCTCGTATACGTGGGTGATCTCGGATCATATCTTCCACTTCAGCGGGATACACGTTAAAACCTCCAACGATGATCATATCTTTTTTTCTGCCTAAGATTTTGAAGTAGCCCTGTTGGTCGCAGGTTCCTAAATCACCCGTGTGCAGCCACCCATCTTGGTCAATCGTTGCCACTGTAGCTTCGTCGTCATCCAAATATCCATCCATGACCGCATATCCACGGACTACGATCTCACCAGTCTCACCTGAAGCAACAGGAGCATTCTGATCATCAACGATTCGGACTTCAAGGTCCTTTGAGGCTTTGCCAATCGTCGTCGCAATGGTTTCTGGACTATCCGAGGCAAGAGTATTAGTGGCCGTCCCACACTCGGTCATACCGTAAGCCTGCACAACTCGTTCAAATGTGAGTTCATCCAGCATCCTCTGAATAAGGTCTACCGGTACATCAGCGGACCCAGTCAGGGAGAATCTAAGCGAATTTAAGTCATACTCTCCAAGGCGGGAATGTTCAAGTAATGAGTGGAAGATGGTTGGCGGTCCAGGAAAATACGTGATTCCCTCCTCTTGAACCATCTTCAAGACTTGTTCAACATCGAATACAGGAAGCGGATACACCGTAGCTCCACTAAATAGGCCAGGAACCCACCCGCCTGTGTAACCAAAGACGTGGAAAAATGGGTTAATAACCAGTAATCGGTCAGCTTGGGAAAGTTCATTTTCTTCAATTGTATTGAAAGTTTGGCGGATCGTTGGGCCATGGAGATGTCTGACACCTTTGGGTTTTCCGGTACTACCCGATGTAAACATAATGTCACACAGTCCGTCTTCAGAAACGCTGTTAAGCACTGCCAGCCGTCTTTCATCATCAATAGTGTCAGCTACAGAAAGAAATCTCTGAAAAGAATTCTCATTTCCATCGGACCCGTTTACGTCTATTATCCGAATCTTGATGCCAGTTCTTTCGCTTGTTTTACCAGTCGCTTCTTCACCACTTATCCCCATGAAACCTTCGGCTGAAAAAAGTAGTTTCGCTTCAGTTTTTTCAAGCGGGTATGCAGCTTCACCAGATTTATATCTGGTATTTATAGGGACAAGCGCCGCACCTACTGATTGGATACCCAGAGCAATGACGATCCAATCAAGTGAATTAGGAGCCCAGAGTCCTACCCGATCGCCTGGCTTCACGTCGGCAGCTAAAAGGGCCCTTGCACACGTTGAAATTTTTTCATCCAACTGCCTGTAGGTTGTACGAATATCTCCTTCAACCACAGCAACTTTATTCGGGTTTCTATCACAACTTCTATGTATAACTGCGGGGATACTTCCAAGATTACCCATTAGCCTCCTCTAGAAATTCTGAAACTACCGCTATATCGCTCTGGATATCCTTGAAATCGCATGAAGGGTCTAAATCCCACTCTGTTGTCAGAAGGTAGGAGCCACGGGCGAGTTTTTCAACACCTTCTGGAATGGTTACCTTCCCCGTCCCGAAGTTACAGAAAGTAACTTACGCGTAAGTAAATTACATGAGGTGGAAAGGGATGGCAACTTGATCATCGGGATTTTGCCTCTGTAAGAACCGGTCCCTTTCGATGGCATATCATCAATCTCCATGATTCATCTCAGATGCTTGCCGCCCACTAATTTCATCCTCGCTCAAGCCAAGGACATTCCTAAGGACGTATTCATTGCTTTCTCCAAGGGTCGGAGCCGGTTTCCGAACAGGGGATCTGTGGCCATTTATCAACCAAGGAGTCGCTACAATATCTCGTGATCCAGTTATGGGGTGCTGGCATGGCTGCCTCACATCAGTACCTGCATATATCTCAGAATTCTCTGTCAGGGCTAGATCTTCTACTTTCGTAGCAACACCACCAGTTTCTCTGATCCGAGAAAGGACATCGTGCGTCCCAGTTTCACCAACCCAAATCTTGAAAGTCTCACGAGAATCGACACGACCTTGAGTGCTGGATGCATTTTCTATTGATATCGCCACAAAATCACCGTCGAGAGTTTGGAATATCCCCTCAATTGCTACCTTCTCAGGTCCTGGTCGGTGTGGGGTTTGCATTAAACTCGCCACCGCTTCTATTTGGGAACACTCATACGTTGCTCCGATTCCCGCCTTTCTCGCATGGAGACTTCCTGCAAGGGCAGCAAGAACACCGAACAAAGCAGCATTTGGGTCGCTCATGACAAATGTAGGTGATCCGATAAAATCACCATTTTGGTCGGTAACAAGACTTTCATACCCACCCATAGCGGAGAGCATTAAACCATAGGAACGGAGAGACTCAATTTCGCTTCCCCTTCCTGTAGCACTAAGTGAGATTGAGACTAACTGGCTGTTGAGCTTATCCAATTCTTCTGCAGGTAAGCCGAGCCGATCAAGAGTCCCGACCGTAAAGTTCTCAAGGAGAACATCGGATTCGCTAATAAGATCCTTAACTAGTTGAAGCCCCTCTTTGCTTTTCAAATCAGCAGCAAATCCGAGTTTGTTGCGATTGAGGCTTTGAAACGAATAAGAGGATTCACGCCTGACTCCTTCGGGCAAGGTGCCTCGAAGCCTCTCAACACCTCTTGTGCGATAAAGATCGAAACGTTTGTACCATTCAACCTTGACTACCTCAGCGCCAAGGTCTGCCAGATGTTGACCCATCATTGGACCTGCCCAGACCCAACAGAATTCAATAACCCTCAACCCAGTTAGTGGAAGATTCGAAACTGACATGTTCCCCCTAGCTATCAGCTGTCAGGATTTAGACCAACCATTTGGTCGGCTAAATATCAAGCATGGCTCAGTACGAAGCTATTTGTCAAGTAACAATTTTGCTTCAGGCAAACTTCAATGAATTATTTCTAGAGTTCTTGTTACCCACAATAACAATTTCAAAAGTCCTGCTCCGAGAAAGAACGTTTGTAAACCCTCTTGCTAACTCTGGTCACTTGATTGGAATTTGAGAACTTGCCTTCAGTATGCAACGCTTATACATCAGTTTCTAAAACTAAGGTCAGTTGATGGGAAGAATTGGAAAAATCACGCGAGAAAGCATCGTTGAAGTCGCGACAGTCCTCATGCATGAGCATGGTTACCTTGGGATGACTCTTGAAGATGTCGCTAAAAGATTAGGAATCACCCGACCCGCACTATATTACTATTATTCGCGCAAAGACGAGTTACTTCTCGACATACATCAACGAGCTAGAGAGCGTTTGGTTTCAATGTCTACAGAGCTATACAAGCAGGAGCTTGAACCGATTGAAACCTTCTATCTCTACATTTACAACCATTGCCTTGTCGTCACAGAACACGCCCCGGTCATAAGCGTAATGTTTGACGATGTACGACATTTGGCTCCAGAGGAGAGAGGCAACATATCACGCCAAGAGAGTGAATCAATGCGCCAACTAACCGAGACATACATAATTAATCAAAAGGACGGCTACTTCCGCGATGATACAGAAGCACGACTGGCGGTAGCGACAATGGTTGGTGCCTGTAATTGGATCTCCCGCTGGTTTAAGCCTGATGGTTGGAGTCCAGAATATGTAGCTACCTCAACTGCCACTAACCTCATTCGCGGAATAGCAACTCCTGCTGGTATTGAATTCCTTGCCTCTCTCGGTCTGATAAACGACTCTTAATAATCCTTAATCAGATTTTGCTTGGATGACTCCATTGATGACGACTGAAAGTATCGCTTCGCGGATCATTTCTTTGTCAAAACGGGTTCGCTTAGGGTCATACCATTCAACAAGCCACGCTATCATACCCAGCAGCAGGCGTGAGAGTAGCACTGGATGAATGTCATCGTTAACGTCACCACTAATCTGAGCCGCTTCTATTATCGCAGCAAGTCGCCGATCGTGATCTCTCCTACGTGCAGTAATTCGTTCCCCAGTAACACTGTCTGGTTTCTGACGGAGTACTAGACTTACCTTCCCAAGGTCATTTAAAGTCTGATCGATAGCGAAGGTCAATGCATTGATTAACGCCTCTTTTTTGTCGCTACTGCCCTCAGCCTCTGCCAGATTATCTTCCGCGTCGCTTTGAGCTTCGCTCGTCAATCTCGCAAGAAGGTCTTCTTTGCCGCTCACATAATGGTACAAACTAGATTTGTGGAGATCCACGCTATCAGCGATTTGCTGCATGCTCGCCCCGTCA